>JAEEGK010019667.1_pt1 | contig 14451 bp, 13 predicted proteins | sample 8958771 | NCBI WGS metagenome assembly JAEEGK01 (sample SAMN16246547, study PRJNA631951) | gut metagenome | biome: gut microbiome; feature: rumen; material: SC-attached | host: Bos | place: Iran: Karaj | collected 2018-10
TTGGATTGCAAAGGTAGTCAATTCAAATCGTCACCGTCAATTTTCCGCTCTAAAACTCTATATTTAAGTAATTTACAAACATCTCCGCTATTTTTTAGTGGACACTAGTGATGTCATTCTACTCTGCATTAAATGAATTGAATGTAGACATAGCCCCATTAATAATCGCACAGAAAATGATTATGGATTATGAACGTATAAGCGAAGTGATTACTACAATAGTTAAAGAAATGGGAAAGAATGCGAAAATAGAATCTATAAAACAGAAGAAGTTGTTAACAGATAAATGGGTTACATCCAAAGAAGCTACTGAGATATATGATATTTCGGAACAAGCAATTCGTAAAGCATGTAGGGAGGGTAGGCTCTCCTATGAGAAGGGTACGGGAAAAAACAAATATTTAATCAAAAAAGAGGATATTGCAACAGTCATCTCTACATGTGCAAAGGTAGAAAGGGATTCAATCAAGTTCCGTCTTAATGATGCCCGTAAGAGGAAGATAGAGCTAGCCTTATCAAGTGGTAAGACTCTCGCAGATGTCGGATTCGGTAGGCCAAAAGGCTCAGTCAAGACCAAGGAAAGGAAGGAACAGGAGTACGCAGCTACCATCAAAGCCTTGAAGCGTGGATTATCATTGAGGGATGCCGCAAAAATTAGTAACGTCTCTGTCAGTACATGCCAGAGGATAAAGAAAGAGTTCTGTCTTTGATGGCCTTACTCATATAACAAGTTAAGTTGCAAGTCGTATCTATCGGTATGGCTTGCAACTATTCTTCTATGACGTAAGTTTTTTTTGTTTGTATAGTAATTTCACAACACTAACACTCTGCTAACCCCAGAGAAATCCTGGAACATCTCGTTGGCCTCAAGATTCAATTTTACTGAGATTGTGAAGCTCTGGTGATCCTATTCAACAGTAAAAAAGAGATGACTAATATCCTGACCAAATAGATTGTTCTGTAAAATAAATCTCAATAAGATTAAAAAGAGGTCCCAGCATTCAATCACCAGTATCCTCCTCCAAAAGCCATGATAGGCAAGCTCGTCGATCCAGAAACTTGAGACTCATGACAAAATTTACTTTCTCTTACATTAAAGAGCTTCGATCTATAGCATCATCAGTTGTTCACTCAGCAAATCGAAAGAGGATTAGGCCAAAAAGGTGGCCGAGAAATTGGAAATAATTGAGAAATTCTAAATAAAACCGTGAAAAAGTGTTAATTGCGCACTTTAAAATCAGAAGATTATTCAGTTTTTCCTTCTATTCGTAATTAAGTAGCACTATATAATGGGCAATTGCAAAGCATTTTTAGCTATTCGAATTGGAAGAATGGCCATTTTGAGTATAGAGCTAACATGCGCTTAAATGAAGGGAGGTTCAAATCCTCCTATCAAAATGAGTTACTTTTCCCAAAATTCTATATTAAACATTCAGAATTCTAAAGCTGATAATCTGTTTTTACTTTTCGGGCCATACATATCTATATATATTTGTAATGTAGAAAGACGTGTGTGACCAACTAAATGCATGACTTGAATAGGTTCAACGCCATTTTCAATGAGTATTGAAATGAAGGTACGTCTTGCAGAATGAGCAGAAAGTTCCTCTCTTCTTTTTTTCTTGACAGGTTGACGATCTTCGTAGAGCACATCTCTATGCGTTACTATTTCATCCTCAAATAATCCCTCATTTTTGAATAGTTCTTTAACAGTCCTATTAAATGCTTGGTTGGTATAGTGGTCAAACTTGTAGTTGTAACGTTCTGCTATCTCTTTTGCTTGCTTCGTTAAGGGGAGTTCTACAAGATAACCTGTTTTTTGTGTTTTAAGTGACAAGGTGACATCTCCATCCTTCCCAAAAGCGAAATTATTCTTATTGATAGATATGAAGTCCCCAAAGCGAAGACCTGTGAGACATAAGAAGACATAATAGTCTCGTACACAATTATAATTTTTATTAGATAACTCTTTACTGTATAGTGATTCTATTTCATCTTTGGTTAGACGTACAATCGTCTTGTTATTGTTGCTTTTTAGTCTTGCAGAAAAAACTAACTTGGCCTTTTCTACATCACCATAGTTTGAACGTATAAATGCAGATATGCATTCAAGTCTTTTATTTATTGTCTTGTTAACCATTCCACCTAGACACTTATATTTATGTTCTTTAGTGCTAATATGTTTTGTTGCCAAAAAGTCCTTAAAGTTGTCAAGAAAACCATTGTCAACATCTTCCAGTCTTAAACAACAATTGTTATCATACTCATAATCCTCGATGGCATTGCAAGCACTGATATAGTCTTTTATTGATGGTGGAATATCGCGATATAGTCCTTTTCTCCTATCATTCTTTATAAATTCCTCTTTTTTACGCATGTTCCACAATTTGAAATCAATTGAAAGTAGTTTATTGTTATTATCTACTTCTTGTTCCTCGTCCTTTTTTTTGTTTTTTCATAATTGCATCATCAATTACTCCACATGTTATATACAACTTAGGATTGTCATAAAGGAGTTCTCCAATAGTATTGTCTACCAAAATTTCTAAGTCATCCATTTTCTTGTTTAGTACGTCTGGATTACTAAAAGGATAATTTGGCTTCACTCTTAAAGTTGGCGTTAACCACTTCTTTTCAATTTTACATAATTTGTAGCGCATCACTGAGCCGTTCTTATTCATGTAAGCTACGACTTTACCTTCTCGGTATTTCCTTTGGATATGTTTCATTATTATTTCTGTTTAATTTGTTATTTATGTTCATTGCAAATATACAACTTTATTTTCAAACGAGAAAATTTCATTAGCCACACTTTTAGCCATTGACAAGCGAAATGAAGGCTATCTTTAGTTTCAACAATTGGAGACGGTTTTGAGAAACTAAATCTATAAGTCTTCGAAAATGAGGGGGTTAGTATATATTACAGGAAACAAAAAGTTTCGCCAAGTTTCGTAAACATGAGTCCAGTAATCCCGACAGAAAGAAAAAGCATCCAATCAATCGGTTGGATGCTTTCCCTTTTTGTGGAACATGAACCTTAATAGCTGGCTGTGCAGGGTATGCCGGCTGCAATAACGCGGTCGCGAATGGCATCAAGCTGTTCGCGACTGGCTTTCTCTAGACCGTGGGCAGGTGTTTCGCGATCGATGGTATAGACCATAACCTGCTGGGGATTAATTTGTTTGACGACATCAAGCCAAGGGGCGACATATTGTTCGCTGGTATTGTCGACGCTCTCGCCCTGATACTGGCCACGCATGAACATGGTTTGAATGATGATGTGGCCATTGAAGGCCTTCATGCGGTCGATGATGGTTTGAACGTCGTAGTGGCCGTTGGGACGGTCTACCTTATTGATGTACTGCGGATTGACGGTATCGAGTTTTAGAATATTATCGTCAACCAGCATGAGTGCGTCGTGGACAGACTGGCGATGAATCATGGTTGAATTGGAGAGTACGCAAACTTTGGCCTGCGGACAGTATTGGTTGCGCAGACGGATTGTGTCGCCGATAATCTCGGCAAAGTGCGGATGGCAGGTAGGTTCGCCATTGCCGGCAAAGGTAAGTACGTCGGGCAGCTGGCCTTCGGCGGTCATGCGTTGCAGGGTCTGCTCCAGTTTTGCGGCAACTTCGTCGCGTGTGGGTCTGGGCAGTGTGGGACGGTGGTCGGCATTGAATCCGCATTCGCAATAGATGCAGTCGAAACTGCACAATTTGCCGTCGGCGGGCATCAGATTGATGCCAAGCGAAATGCCTAATCGGCGGCTATGAATGGGCCCGAAAATGGGCGATGGATAAATAATTGTACTCATAACGCGTGCAAAATTACGATTTTTTTTGCATATAACCAAAAAAAGTAGTATCTTTGCAGCCAATTAGGTGTATTACGTCTAAATGATATTATGAGTGATAAGAGAAAAAGCCCCCGCAACCGTCGAGGTATGCAGGTGGTAACGTTATGTATAAGTACGACGATGGTGTTGATACTGCTTGGAATGGTGGTATTCTCAGTGCTGTCTGCTCGCAACTTGTCAGCCCACATGAAAGAGCATCTGACCATGACCATTATCCTGAAGGATTCGGTGACGGTGAACGATGCTCACCTGATGTGTCGCGATTTATATCATCGGCCGTATAGTCGCAATATCGACTATATTAGTAAGGAACAGGCTCAGCGTGAACAGGTCAAAGAGTTAGGTAGTGACCCGTCGGAATTTCTGGGCTTCAATCCCTTCCCTGCTACGTTGGAGGTGCAGCTGAAATCAGATTATGCCAACCGCGACTCGCTGAAATGGATTGTGAAGGAGGTGCAAAAGGACGATCGCGTAAGTGACATCAGTTATATGGAAGACTTGATGGACAAGGTAAACCGCAACCTCAGCCGCGTGAGCATCGTGTTGCTGATGTTGGCAGTGTTGTTGACATTTGTGTCGTTCTCGCTTATCAGTAATACCGTACGTCTGAGTGTTTATGCTCGGCGTTTTGTCATCCATACAATGAAGTTGGTGGGTGCTTCGTGGGGCTTTATCCGCAAACCATTCTTGAAACAGGCCATTTGGATTGGTGTGATAGCAGCCATACTGGCTATTAGTGTATTGGGTGTATGTGTCTATGGTCTGTTCCTGACACAGCCTGGTATTGGAGATGTGGTAACGTGGCAAGTACTAGTTATTACGGCTGTGGCAGTGTTGGTCTTTGGCATCGTGATTACTGCCCTGTGCGCGTGGCTGGCTGTCAACAAGTTCCTGAAGATGACGGCAGGCGAGCTTTATAAGATTTAATTGATAATGGATAATTGAGAATTAAGATATGGATAAAAAAGATTTTGCGTTTGGTCGCATGAACTACATTTTGCTGGCAGTAGGTATGGCTGTAGTTATTATCGGTTTCCTGCTGATGAGCGGCAGTGGCTCGACGGATACGGCCTATGATCCCGACATCTTCAGTGCACGTCGTATCAAGGTTGCTCCAGTGGTCTGCCTATTGGGCTTTGTGTCTATGATTTATGCTGTTGTGTATCGTTCGAAGGGCGACAATACATTCGTTGACGAGAACAAGGAGGTTGAGGCATGACATGGCTTGAGACCATTATCATTGCGATTGTTGAGGGACTGACTGAATTTCTGCCCGTCTCTTCGACAGGTCACATGATTATCACGCAGAATCTGTTGGGCGTTCCGCAGGGCGACCCATTCGTGCACGCTTTCACGTTTATCATCCAATTTGGCGCCATCCTGTCGGTGGTATGCCTTTACTGGAAACGTTTCTTCGTCTTTGACAATACGCCAGCACCTGCAGGAAGCAGTCTGTTTCAGAAGCTGAAACATAAGTATTACTTCTACTGGTTGCTTATCGTGGGTGTATTACCTGCTGTGATTATCGGCTTACTGGCAAAGAAGTCGGGACTGCTTGACTGGTTGCTCGACTCCGTATTGGTTGTAGCTATCATGTTGGTAGTGGGTGGCGTGTTTATGCTGTTCTGCGACAAACTGTTTAACAAAGGTAGTGATGCCAATAAGGTAAACGAGAAGCGAGCCTTCAATATAGGTCTTTATCAGTGCATATCTGTGATTCCTGGTGTGTCGCGCTCGATGGCTACCATCGTGGGCGGTATGACGCAGGGACTGACCCGCCAGCGTGCTGCGGAGTTCTCGTTCTTTCTGGCTGTTCCTACGATGGCTGGCGCAACCTTGCTGGACCTGCTGGATTTGCTGAAAGAAGATACCGCATGGGCTACGTCACATAATATCACGATGCTTATTCTGGGCTGTGTGGTGGCATTTATCGTAGCCTTGCTGGCTATGAAATGGTTCGTGGCCTTCCTGACAAAATATGGCTTCAAGGCTTTTGGCTACTATCGCATCATTGTGGGTGGCATCATTCTCGTCTTGCTGCTTACTGGACATTCATTAGCAATGGTTGACTAAATGAACTTTACTGAGGGCGAATTCATATATATCAACAAGCCATACGGCATGACATCGTTCGGAGCATTGGCTTACGTGCGCACACGCGTATCTAAAAAGGTAGGCGTGCGACGCGTGAAGATTGGCCATGCTGGTACGTTGGACCCTCTGGCTACGGGTGTGCTCATTCTCTGTACGGGTAAGAAAACCAAGGAGATAGAGCGCCTGCAGCTGAACAGCAAGGAATATACAGCTACCCTTCAACTGGGAGCTACGACGCCCAGCTATGATATGGAACATGAGGTAAACGCAACTTACCCCACCGATCATATCACGGAGGAACTCATCCGCAGTGTCCTCACTGATTTTGTTGGCGATATCCAACAGGTGCCACCCTCCTATTCGGCCTGCAAGATTGGTGGCGACCGCGCCTACAAGCTGAAACGCAAGGGTATGGAAGTTGAACTGAAACCCAAGACGGTGCGTGTGGACGAGATAGAGTTGACGGACTTTAACTCTGAAAAGATGCAAATGAGTATTCGCGTCAGATGTGGCAAAGGTACCTACATCCGTTCACTGGCCCGCGACATCGGACGTGCATTGAATAGTGGTGCTTATCTGACAGCCCTTTGTCGTACGCAACTGGGTGACGTCAGTATTGACGACTGTATCACACTTGACGACTTTCCAGCTTGGTTGGAACAGCAAAGTGTCGAACTATCATCATGTCGAAATAACGAAAAAAACATAATATTGGAATGAAACTATCACAATTTAGATTCAAATTGCCCGAAGATTCAATTGCTTTGGAGCCCCCTCACAAGGTGTTTGAGAACGAAGACGGTACCGTCGAGAAAGTGTATCGTCGTGACGAATGTCGCATGATGGTGGTGCACCGTAAGAGTCAGAGCATCGACATGTATAAGACTGACGACGAAGGTAATCCCACCAACGAGTTTATCCAGTTCCGCGACATCATTAACTACTTTGGTGAGGGTGACGCCATGCTGCTCAACGATTCGAAGGTGTTCCCTGCGCGCCTGTATGGTACCAAGGAGAAGACTGATGCCAAGATTGAGGTGTTCCTGTTGCGCGAACTGAATCCAGAGTTGCGCCTGTGGGATGTGCTGGTAGAGCCTGCCCGCAAGATTCGTATTGGCAACAAGCTGTTCTTTGAGGAAGACGGTCCTATGGTGGCCGAGGTTATCGATAATACCACCAGTCGTGGCCGTACGCTGCGTTTCCTCTACGACTGTCCGCATGATGAGTTCAAACGGGAGCTTTATGCCTTGGGTTCGGCTCCTATCCCTCATTATATCATTGATCGTCGTGGTACTAATGATGATGATACGGAGAACTTCCAGACCATCTTTGCCAAGAACGAGGGTGCTGTTACGGCACCAGCTTCTGGCATGCACTTCAGTCGCGAACTGATGAAGCGTTTGGAAATCTATGGTGTCAATTTCGGTTTCATCACCGTCCATTGTAGCTTGGGCTGTTTCGACCCGATTGAGGTTGAGGATCTGACCAAGCACAAGATGGGCTCTGAGCAGATGATTATTGGAAATGAGGCTTGCGAGGTGGTCAACAAGGCCAAGAGCGAGGGCCATCATGTGTGTGTGGTGGGTGTCAGCACGATGCGCGCCGTCGAGTCATCGGTGGGTACTGACAGTCAGTTGAAGGCCTTCAGCGGATGGACCAACAAGTTCATCTTCCCGCCATACGACTTCCAACTGGCTGATTCGATGGTTGCCAACTTCTATCATTCGGAGTCGACGATGCTTATGGAGACAGCTGCCTTTGGTGGTTATGAACTCGTGATGGAGGCCTACCAGAAAGCTGTCGATAATGGCTATAAGTTCGGATGCTATGGTGACTGCATGCTGATATTGGATGACTAACCATCAGGTATATCTTGGATTGGGCTCGAATCTGGGTGATTGCAGAAAGAACCTGGAGCGAGCCATTCGCTTGATAGGCGACAGGGTGGGGCTGGTCACCCGCCAGTCGTCCTTCATCGAGACGGAACCGTGGGGTTTTGAGTCCCCCAACAAGTTCATGAATGCCGTCATCCTTTGTGAGACGACGAGGTCACCGCGTGAGGTGCTTCTGCTAACGCAACAGATTGAGCGCGACATGGGACGCATGAAGAAAAGTGTGTCTGGCGGCTATGCCGATAGAGCAATAGATATAGACATCCTGCTCTACGACGATGTGACAATAGACGAGCCAGACCTGAAGATACCCCATACGCTGATGCACCAGCGCGACTTCGTCATGATTCCGCTGGAAGAGGTTAGAAGTAAGATGTAAGAAGTAAGATGTAATATAAACTAATAAACAAGCTGCGTATGAAAAAACTAATCGTAACACTAATCGCTGCCCTTATGGTGGTCAGCGGTTTTGCCGCTGACAATAGTGGCAATCCCTACAAGAAGTACACGGAGAAACTGCCTTTCCAAATGCCGGAAATCAGCGCTCCCGTTATTCCTGCCTACACGGTGAACCTGAAGAAGTTCGGCGCTGTAGGCGATGGCGCCACTCTGAATACCAAAGCTTTCGAGAAGGCTATTGCGGCCCTGACAAAGAAGGGCGGCGGCCATCTGGTGGTTCCTGCCGGTGTGTGGTTTACGGGTCCCATCGTGCTCAAGTCCAACATCGACCTCCATTTGGAGGTGGGTGCCGTCATCCAGTTCTCTGGCGACGAGTCGCTCTATCCTGTTATCAAGACCTCGTTCGAGGGACTTGATACGCGTCGCTGCCAGTCGCCTCTCTCTGCCAATGGTGCCGAGAATATCTCCATCACTGGTAAGGGCGTGATTGACGGCAATGGCCAGTTCTGGCGTCCTGTCAAGAAGGGCAAGATGACTGAGGGTCAGTGGAAAGAGGTGCTTGAACGTCCTGGTGGCGTGGAGTCGAAGAAAGGCTACTGGGTGCCCAATCAGGCATACGCCGATGCTGAGAAGAGTGCCAACATGAACGTGCCTAAGGCTTCTACTGACGAGGAGTGGAACCGTATCAAGCGTTTCCTGCGCCCTGTTATGGTGTCGCTGGTCAACTGTAAGAATGTACTCCTTCAGGGCGTCATCTTCCAGAATTCGCCTGCTTGGAACCTTCACCCGCTGATGTGCGAGAACATTATTATTGACGATGTGCTGGCACGCAATCCCTTCTATGCCCAGAATGGCGATGCCCTTGATTTGGAGTCGTGTAAGAATGCACTGATTGTCAACTCGAAGTTCGATGCTGGCGACGACGGCATCTGCATCAAGAGCGGTAAGGACAAGGACGGGCGCCTTCGTGGACGTCCTTGCGAGAATGTGGTAGTGGACGGTTGCACCGTCTTTGCTGGTCACGGCGGTTTCGTGGTAGGTTCAGAGATGAGCGGCGGCGTCCGTAACATTCTCGTCGAGAACTGCCAGTTCCTTGGTACTGACGTAGGTCTGCGCTTCAAGTCAACGCGTGGTCGTGGCGGTATCGTTGAGAACATCTTTATCGACAACGTCTCGATGACTGACATCAAGACTGATGCTATCACCTTCAACATGTATTATGGTGGCAAGTCAGTGGCTGAAATGCTGGCTGACGGCGACAATCCCGACAACACGACCAAACAGCCAGTGACAGAGGAGACGCCCATCTTCCGTAATATTGATATTAAGAACATTGTCTGCAATGGTGCTGGGCGTGCCATGGAGTTCAATGGTCTGCCCGAGATGCCTATCAATGGCATCCGCCTTCAGAACATCAACATCATCGCCAAGAGCGATGCTGTGTTCAACAATTGTCAAAACATCAAACAACGCAATGTTCACATTACGGTGAAGTGAGGTGAGATGTAAGATGGATGATGTAAGATGTAAGATGGATGATGTAAGAGGTAAGAAGTAAGAGGTATGAGCTTACTTCTTACCTTTTTTCTTTTTCTCCTCCTCTGGCGGCATGACGGTGATGCGGCGGTTGGTGGGGTCGCTCATGACATCGCGGACAATGTCGGTGACTTGTTGTTTCAGCTCGTTGATGAACTGCTGGGCATCGTATTTCTGGTGCTCGATGTCGCGCAGTTTCTTTTCCCAGATACCAGTGAGTTCACAGCTTTTGAGAAGGTCTTCGCGAATCAGGTCGATGAGTTCAATGCCTGTAGGGGTAGCTACCAGTCGCTTGCGCTCACGACGGATATAGTGACGCTTGAAGAGCGTTTCTATGATGGAAGCACGACTCGATGGACGACCGATGCCGTTCTCCTTCATGGCAGCACGCAGGGTTTCGTCCTCAACAAATTTGCCAGCCGTCTCCATAGCACGTAGTAGGGAGGCTTCATTATAGTAGGGTGGTGGCGTGGTCATCTTTTCAGTGAGCGTTGGCTTGTGCTCACCGCTCTCGCCCTTGACGAAGGTGGGTAGCGTGCGCTCCTCATCGTCCTGCTTCTTTTCGTCGTCCTCACCAGACGATTGGTGCTCACCATCGTCTTCCTTCTTACTTCTGACATCCTCCCTCACCACGCGCCATCCTGGATCCAATATCTCTTTACCTGTAACCTTAAATTCGATGCTGTCAACCTCGCCAAGTACTGTTGTTGTCGAGAATTTGCAGTCTGGCAGAAAGACGCCTATGAAGCGACGTGCCACAAGGTCGAAAACTTTCTGCTCGGCATCACTCAACCCTTGTGGAATGACACCTGTGGGAATGATGGCATGGTGGTCGGTCACTTTCGAGGAATCGAACACGCGCTTGGTCTTCTTCAGCGGTTTGCCGCCAATGGGCTTGATGAGTTCTGCGTATGGTGCAACACCTCCGAACTTCGTCTGGTAGAGGCCGTTCATAGTCTGCGGACATTTGGGGTAGATGTCGTCAGAGAGGTATTGCGTATCTACACGCGGATAGGTGGTGTACTTCTTCTCATATAGCGCCTGAATCAGGTTTAGCGTCATCTCGGCAGAGAAGCCGAACTTACGGTTGCAGTCCACCTGCAGCGAGGTCAGGTCGTACAACTGTGGTGGCTGTTCCTTGCCCTCCTTCTTTTCTACTTTCGTGACTACGAACGGTTTGCCCTCGATGGTCTTGAAGGCCTCTTCGCCCTCTTCCTTCGATGTGAATTTGCCCTTCGTTGCGGTAAACGTCGTGTCACGATAGACGGTGGCCAGCACCCAGTAGGGCTCAGGCTTGAAATTGTCTATCTCCTTTTGGCGGTTGACGATGAGGGCGAGGGTGGGGGTCTGCACGCGTCCTATCGAGAGCACCTGACGGTTCTGCCCATAGCGCAGTGTATAGAGGCGTGTGGCATTCATGCCTAACAGCCAGTCGCCAATGGCACGTGAGAGTCCTGCCAGATACAACGGTTGGTAGTCAGCCTGGTCTTTCAGGTTCTGGAAACCTTCACGAATAGCTTCGTCAGTCATCGACGATATCCACAGGCGGCTGACGGGACACTTGGCGCCCGCTTTCTGCATTACCCAGCGCTGAATGAGTTCTCCCTCCTGCCCAGCGTCACCACAGTTCACGATGCGCTCGGCTTTCTGCATCAGTCCTTCGATGATTCCAAACTGTTTCTTGATACCTTGGTCATCAATAAGTTTGATACCAAAACGTTCTGGTATCATAGGCAACGACGTCAAACTCCACGAACGCCACATAGGGGTGTAGTCGTGGGGCTCCTTCAGCGTACACAAGTGACCAAACGTCCACGTCACCTGAAATCCGTTGCCTTCCATATATCCGTCGTGGCTTGACGTAGCCCCGATAATACGGGCGATGTCGCGTGCCACGCTAGGTTTCTCTGCTATACAAACTATCATACTAAAATACAGCTGCTCTACTTACGACTTTCTTAAGTGCTGAGACAGGGATTCCAATTTTGTGAAGTAATTCTTCAAAACGATTGCGCTCGTTGTAGGGAATAGTCAACTCGTAGGTCATCAGTTCACCTGCATCCTCAGCGGCAATCGGCTCAAACTCATAATAAGAGTCTGGTTCAGGCAGATAGTCTTCTGGTAAAGCTGAGGGCTGGACAAGTTTGACGTTGTGATAGTTCACATCGTTGTCAACATCGACGGTATAGAGATAGCCATCGTTGGGACTCTCGATGAGTTGAAGCAAAGTAAGCTCTTTAGCGATATATTTCTGGAGATTGGCCAGACTGACACGAAGTACAAGCCAGCGATTGTCCATCTCATCTTTATCTACCCAATAGAATAGGTAGTCGTCACCCTTGTCACTGACATAATGAGACAGGAGCGGACCTTCGAAGAAAATCAAGTCGGCAATCTTCTTGAAACCACTGAAATCGTACTGTATGTCGTAACCTTCAATCTTTCTCATCTTCTTTTTCAATTAAGTGTTTTGTTATCTCAAACGTCTTATTCAAGTCGCAAGACTCGTATTCATAAAAGTCAAAATGACCATTGTTACTGGCACTAGTTTTCAGTCCGTCCTCATTTGTGAGTTTGGTATTTGAACTTTGGTTCCTTGTTCATGATCATCATATTTCCGTCTGCAAAGATACAGATTTTTTTTTAACCCACAAAGAACAAGACACAAAAAGTCCCTTTGCAAACTGTTTTTCGGATTCCGAGGTCTGTTTTGTTCAATTGTATCCTTCAAATCGTTAGCAAATGTCTGTGAGAATATTCTTGCACCCTTATCCCACAAATGGCTGCTGTCTTTGAAGTAATCAGGATGGTCATGATATAGTCCGCATGAATGATAGTCAAGGAAAGGTATGCCGTTCTTTTTTGCAATGTCTTTCAGTTTATTGTAATGTGCAGGATCGACTATCGTAAACTTTGGTGATACCGTGAAGATAAGTTTGATTCGCCTTTCATGGCAGAGGTCCGCAAATCGTTGAATATATCTGATTTTCAGGCTGTCAATGTCATTTTTCGTTTCCTCGGTTGTCAGTTCCTTGGGAAACGGGTTTGGTTTCGGTAATGGTATGTATCCATTGTCGTTACCAACTTGCCTGTTTAGGACTAAACCAAGAAGGTTTGAAGATACTTTGGCATTATATCGGTACAGATGGGATATATGATACTGATAATAGGTTTCCGCTAACTGATAGACCGAATCTGCGGCTTCGTTGTATCCAAATAGAGGAGCAAAGAAACTTAACGCATTGTAGGTGTCTGTTTGTTGGCAATAGTCTGTTGGCATAACTTCCAGACAGATTATTTTCGGCGTGTGTCGTGCAAGAATATGGCACAGCACCATGTAATGGGAGAAAATATTGTTGGAACCACCGACACCGGCATTGTAAACGCTCATACCCAAAGTCTTGCTTAGGATAGATGGCAAGTAGTGATGATGACATCGCGAAGCTCCCATCAATACGACATCTTCATGAATATCTTGGTGTAAATATCGGAGCTTGGGACTAAGCACGTCGTTGGTATGTTCATAAACCCAATTCATTCCGATACCTCCAATTCTGTCGGCAACAAATAATCCTGAAATAATAAAAGCCAAGGAAACTATAAACTTTTTCATGCTTCAACCTCAATTTAACTAAAACTGGAAATAGATGAACTGGTTGCCCCCTGATACTCCAAACAAAAGAATCATGGCTATCATGCCTACTATGTATAAATGCTGGACCAACCAGTAATGCGATTTGCAAATGTGCGATTTCCAACAGAACTCGTCAGATAATTCTTTTATTAATAGCAGTGCAATTGCCAAAGCAGCCAGACACAATTCGCTAAACATAGCAAAAGTAACATTTGGAATGCCCATATTGCAGAATATCCCTGATACCACAATGACCGCATCGTTCAGGTTACTGGCTCGAAAATAAATCCATGATAAACAGACGAGTGCGAATGTTACAGCCCAGTGGCTGAGTTTCTTACAACCTGAATAATCTTGCTTACCGATGCCACAAGCCTTCTCTATGCAAAGTAAAATGCCATGCAGGCTTCCCCAACAAAGAAAAGTCCAATTGGCTCCATGCCAGATACCACTCACCATAAACGTAACCATTAGATTGAAATAATGTCGAGTCTTGTTAGAACGGTTGCCCCCCAAAGGAATGTACACATAGTCCTTGAACCAAGTGGAGAGCGAGATATGCCACCGATGCCAAAATTCACCGATGGAACAGGCGAAGTAGGGGCGACGGAAATTTTCCATCAGATGGAATCCCAAGACTCGTGCTACACCAATGGCAATAAGCGAATAACCTGCAAAATCACCATAGATCTGGAATGGAAATAATAGTGAGGCAAGTAAATAGCTACCACCATTATGCATTTCGATATTGTTGAAGACAGCATCAACATAGAGGCTGCAACGGTCTGCCAGTACCAACTTAAGGAAGTAGCCCCAAACCATCAGTCTCACGCCGGCCATAACTTCATCATAGCTGAACCGATGCCGTTGCTGAAACTGAGGCAACAGATTCCGAGAACGCTCAATAGGGCCGGCTACCAACTGAGGGAAGAAAGACACAAATAGGGCATAGGTCATGAAGTCATGTTCCGCCTTTGTCGTCTGACGATAAACGTCTATGGAATAGCCAAGAGCCTGGAAGATATAGAAAGAAATGCCTA
>JAEEGK010019668.1_pt1 | contig 14451 bp, 11 predicted proteins | sample 8958771 | NCBI WGS metagenome assembly JAEEGK01 (sample SAMN16246547, study PRJNA631951) | gut metagenome | biome: gut microbiome; feature: rumen; material: SC-attached | host: Bos | place: Iran: Karaj | collected 2018-10
AAAAAAAAACAAAAAAAACAAAAAAAAATAACAAAATAACAAAAAAAAAAACAATTTATTTTAACTCTTTCCTCTAATTTCAATAAGTGTATCTTTATTAATAAGAGTTAACAACTTTTTCATAACATGTCTTTCAACAGCAACACATCCTGCAGTATATCCTTTATTTTTACTCATAACATGTAAAAAAATAGCACTACCTAATTTAGGATTATTTTTTGGATTAAAGGCAATATCAATTGCATATTCATATTCAGTTTTATATTTAATTAAATGTTCACTTTTTTTTGGATCAAAACTTCCAGAAGGAACTTTTTTAATATTAACTAATTGATTATAATATTTTGATTTTATATCACTCACCCAATATAAATCTTTATTTATAACTATATATTTTAGACTTTTATGAACTGGAAATTGATTAAAACCAAATGCTAAACCAAATTTAAATGTCCCTAATGGAGTTGCCATACTTCCTTCTGAATGATTTTTTGTTACTCCATTTTTTCCTATTCTTGCTGGAACGTCTATTTTGTATTTTGGAAATTTGAGATTTGCTATGTATCCATCTATTTGGGTCACTATTATTTTGTTTTCTGTTGATTTTATTGATTTTACTGAAAGAAATATGGGTACTAAATTTATTATTATTAAAAGTTTTTTTTGAAAGGACATTTTTTTCCTTTTTAGTTTATATTATTAGGATTTTTTTTAATTTATAATCTTATATTATTAAATTGTTAATTGTTGATTTTTTTCGGGATTTTTTTTATTGAAATAATTATATTTTTAATATTAAGTTTTTCACCAACTAAAACATTTCCATTAATTAAAGAAGGAGATACATATTTTTAAGGAACACTTCCAATATTAAAATACATTTTATACGTTCATCCAAAAATTATTGTTCTAAAAATTGAAAAAAGGTAAAAATAAAAATTAATATATTTATTTTATAATTTAATGGAAATTAAATTATTTATTTATTATTTTTAAAAATTATATTTATATAATTTAACATATTTCATTTGAATATTTGATTTTGAGTTTTAATTCTTTTTCATCATTATTTTTCATTTGATAGTTCATTTAATGAATGATAGTTTTATCATATTTTATGATAACTTTCAATTGTATAATAATAAAATAAAAAATTTCTAAAATTATAATTTTTAATATTTTTTAAATGAATGAGAGTAATGAAAAATTAAGTATTACAATTTTTGAAAAATCAAAAAACAATGTTTTAAATTTTTTAATAAACAATTTAATAGAAACGAATAAACAAATAACTGATTTATATAATCAAAATTCATTTAATATTGATGAAAATGATATATATAATAATATATTAAATAAACAATTATCAACTGAAAATAATAATTCCATTGATAATGAATTTACAAATATATTTTCTCTTTCAGAAAATTCAAAATCATTTTCTATTGATGAAAAGGAATTACTTAATAATATAAACGAAACATCTAATTTGCATATTAAATCATTAAATAATTTATTAAATCAATTAGATTACAATATTATAATTGATAATAAAGATGAAAATGAAGAGGATTTAATGAAAACTATTTATAATTCAAACTCATTTGAAGATGATATTGATGAAATAAATATAAATAAAGATGAAATGAATAATTTAGAAAATTTATCTTCAAAATATCAATTAAATAATTCTAATAATGATATTTTTTCATCTAATGAAAGATTAAGTGAATATAGACAAGATTCAAAATCTAAATTTGATTTACTTAACAGAGAATTTAAAACTAGTTTTTTAAGTAATAAAAATAAAATAAATAGAGTTATTAAAAAAAGAACTTTTACTTTACCAAATCAAAGAAGGAATGATAATAATATAAATAATAACTTATTAATAAATAATGAAAATATTAAAAATTTTAATGCTCCAGAAAAAAATTGTATAATATTTTAAAAAATAAGATATGTAAATATTAATTTTAAATAATAATCAAAAAAAACAATTAACAAAAAACTTTTTTTAACAATTAATCATTCTCTCTTGATTCATATTTTTAAATAATTCATCACATTTTTCATTTAAATAAGCTTCAACATTATTAATATTATTTTCCATTTCAATTCTTAAATTTCTAATTACACCTTCTAAAGTATCACATTTCTTTTTTAAAATATCTATATCATCATTAGTATATTCAAATAATTGTTTAATATTATTACTTTGAGTCTTAAATTGTTCTTGATTAAAATTAATAAACTTTTGATTTTCTTCAATTATATTAATATTAAATTTCTCAAATTGACTTTTTAAATCATTAATTTCTTTTAAAGAATCATTTTGAAAATTCATAAAATTTTTATTTGAATTTGACATTAATTCTTCAACTTGATTATTAATATCATTTTTAATAGAAAGAAAATCATTATTTAAAATATTATTAATTGCTTCATAATGTTTAATTTTAGTTTGTACATCATTTATTAATAAATCCATATTATGAGAAACTTTTTCACTTCTTTCATTTAATGTATTCATATCTCTATTTATTTTTAAAATATCATTATTATAAGTTATTTTATTTGCTTTTAATTTTTCAATTTCATTTTTTATTAATAATAAATCTTCTTTAATTTCTTTTATTTCATTATTTATGTTTAAATTATTATTATTTAATTGATTTTGAATCATATTTATATTATTTGAATTTTCTTTTATTTCATTTTTAATTTTTGATAATTGATTTCCTGTAACTTGTTCAAGTACCATTAATTTATTTTCTATTTCATTAAATTTAAAATTCTTATTGTTTATATTATTTTGTTTTTCAAATCCTTCAAAATTTTTCATTGAAGATTGAAAAGAACTTAAAAAAGCATCACTATTATTTTTTACATCTTTTAATATATCATTTTTAATATTTTCTAAATTTTCATATAAAGTTTTACTTAAATCAGAAATTATTCTTTTTAAATTATTTATTTCTGTAGTATAATTTTCATTCATTAATGATGTTTTTTTATCTAAATTTTGTCTTTGAATTTGTTCATTATGAATTAAATCTTCTAAATGTTCTTGATAATCTTTTATTTGATTGTATTGATTTGATACTTTATTTATTTCTATTTTTGTTGAATTAATTGATGGTGGTTTTTGACTTGTTGTTACATTTGATTTTATTGTTGATGCTTTTCTCATTTTTTTATATTTAATTATTAAAAAATTTTTAAATATTTTCTATTTTGGAAAAATGTATTTTTTTATTTAATAAAAAAATTAACAATTCATTTCAAGTAAATTATATTTAACTCATTATTTTATATAATTCAAATCATAACATTAAAATATAAATAATTAATCAAAAATTGAAAAAGTTTTCAATCTAATTTGATTATCTTGTAATAAAATTTTAGCTCTTCTATAACTTAATTCACTTAAAGGTTCCATTTTTATTTTTTTTAAAGCTTTTAATGAATTTTTACCAAAATTATCTAAAGTTGAAGAACCATAAGTACTATTATCACCAACAGAAATATTAGAATAACCAAAATTATTTGAAGATCTACTATTATTATTTCCTAAATAATATTTAGTTTTTATTTTTGGAATTTTTTCATTTAATAATTCACTTTCAATAGAATTCTTATTTACAATTGGAAAAATATTATTTATCATTTGAACTAAAACTGCATATTTTTGTTCTGGATTCATTTTTTCAAAATCACATTCTGTAAAATCATCTAAATTTAAATATATATTTTGGTTATTTTTATCTATGTAATTATTATATATATTCTCAAGTGCAGCATCATATAATTTTAAAATATTTGAAAATTTTTTGTTTATAAAATTCAATTTTGATTGTGCTGTTTCATATTTTAATCTATAATTTTCTTTTTCTTTTTCTTTATTTAATAATTCTTTCGTAACATAATATTTATTCATTGGTTGATTATTTGATATAGAATTTTTTTTTTTATGAAAATTTTTAATATCAACTATTGGACTTGGTTTAAACTTTAAAATATTAGAAAGTGAAATTCGAGTATCTGTTTTATTAATATGATTATTACTATTCGTATTATTATGACTAATGTTAAAATTATTATGATTTGGAGAAAGTGATTTATTAATTTTAATTGGTTTACTTATTTCATGTAATTTATCTTGAAATTCTTTGTTTTTTTGCCCTAAACAATTAGTAACATTAATATATATTTTTACATCATTTGTTAAATCAGCAACTTTTCTTTTTAAAACTTCTCTTTCTCTTAATAAATCTTCAATTATTCTTGATTGATATTCTAATTCATTTTTTAATTCTTGTACATGAAGTATATTTAATTTATTATTTAATTCATTTTGTAGATTTGAATTTGCACCAAAATTTGCATGTTCATCTTTTAAATAATCTAACATTTTCTTTTTAAATTTTGCCATTTTATTTTGATGATTTAATTCCATTGCTTCTAATTTTTTTTTTTCTTCTTCTGAAAAGTTTTTTAATAATTTTTCCAAATCCAAAATTTTATAATAAAAAATATTATTTAAATTCTCAATTTTACTTATATTTTCCATTTTATATTTTAAATTCTCTTGTTGTAAATTTACTTGTGTTACTTCTTTTTCAAAATTTGCTTCTTGTAATGTTTTATAATCATTAAAATCTTTTTGTTGAGAAATTATATCATTTGATAATTTTTCTATAAATTCATCTTTTTCTTTCATTGCTTTTTCTGAAACCGCATTTGACGCATTTATTGCTCTTAAAGAATAAATATTTGTTTTTAAACTTTTATTTTCTGAAATTAAATTTAAATTTTGTTCTTTTAAATGTGCCAATTCTTCATGTAATTGTTTTAATTCTTCACCTTGTTCTATTAATTTTTTCAAATTTGCATTTTCTAATATTGTAGTTGGTTCAACCATTTTTTTATAATTTTTTTTAGTAGTATTTAAAATAAGAATTTTTTTAAATAAAAAAATATTAATTTTAATATTTTAAATATAAATAATGAGTGATTTATTTATTAAACTATTATCTTAATTACTTTCTTATCTTTAAATAATTTCATTTTTCATTATTTTTATTAAATCTATTTATCATAATAAAATATAATATAGTTATTAAATTTATTTAAATTTTGTCATAAAAAATCTCTTGAACAAGAACTATTATGTTCACTTAAATTTTTCAACTATAATTTAAAAAAAGAATTTTGTTATAAAATAATGACGTAATCATTATAAAAAATATAGACATTAAATATTAAAAATTGTAAATGGAAAATTTTAATGTTGTAAATAATAATCATTAAAATATTTAAAATTAAATATTTAAATCTTATATATTTAGCTTAATTAAAAGGTTTAATTATATAAAAAAATGATGGAAATTGAAAGAAACAATATTCACTTTGAAAAATTTTTAGAAACTAAAGAAAAACATAATGAAAGAATGATACTTCTCAAATTAATAAAAGATTGTGCATATCAAGGTGAATTTGTAAGGCTAATTAATCTAATTAATATTTACTTTCCAAATGTAAGAAATACGTTTTTAATATTTTTAGTTAATCAAATTATATCCAAAAATTCTTTTTTATATTTATAAATGTTGGTATTTTTATTTTAAAAAAATAAATAAGAAGATTATTGCTAATTTTATTTTTGAAAAATTTCTCTTTCCTACTTGTCACAAAAATAATTTTGTGTTTCATAGTATCAATCAAGAAAAAAAAGAATACAGTATTGAAAATAATTTTAATACTTCTTTGGAAAAAATGATTAATATTCTTTTAAGTTATATTAATGAAGATAATTCATTTTACAATCATGAAAAAATAAATTTTAAAGACAATGAATTTAATATGAAAATAAATCGCACAAATAATATTTCTTTGAAAGAAAATGATTTATTTGATTTAGAAGATGATTATAATGAATATTTAAAAGAAAAAAACCAAATTTTCTTAATTTTAAAAACAAAAAAAGTAATAAACAAATCAATTGATGCTATATTTAATGAAGAACAAAATAATAATATGTATAATCCTTTTCAAATGGATATTGATAATGAAAAATCAGAAAGAGATAATAATATTAATCAAAATGAAAACATGAATATTGAAACAAATACTTTTGAAAATATAAATAATGAAAATAATAATAATATAGAAGTTAAAAATATTTCAGAAAATAAAATCTTAGAAGATAATTCAAATTATAATTTAATGACTGCTGATATAAGTACATTAAGTGATAATATTAATAATAATTGTGATAATTTTCATAACAATAATAATATAAATAATATTAAAGTAAATAATAATATACCAAATTTCATAAATGATTCGTATTCAAATTTTAATAAATATTCAAGAGATTATTTACCTAAAATTGTTTTTAAAAACGAACGTTTTAAAAATACAGATCCATTTTTAAAGAATTTTAATCCAAAATTTTTAAAAAAAGAAAATATTGATAAGAAAATATTTAGAAAATTCAGGAATTTCATAAAAGAAAAATATCAAAAATCACCAAATAATTTAATATTTTCATATGAAAAAGAGTTTTGGAAAAATTTCTGTACTTCAAATTTATTACCACCAATGAAATATCAAGAATATGAATTTAAATCTTTTAATACAAAATATTTCCTATGGTTATTCAGTCAATATGGTTCAGTTGAGTTATTTAATCAATTTATTGAAGAAAAAGGAAAATATGTAATTGATAATTTTATAAATGAATATAATTTAGAACAATCAACAGAAGTAAATATAATTGAAAAATTAAAAGAATATTTACAAAAAATTCCTATTATTTATTCTAGAAATAAAAAACAAAATAATTCAAATCAAATTAATTTTAATTTTGGTAATTCGAATGAGTCATTTAATTTTGAAAATAATTTTAGGAATGAACATTTTAATTTTGATTATAATGATTTTGCTGATAGATATTTGGGTGTAAAAGAATTAAATGATGATCCTTCTAAGAATGTTTTTAATACTAATTTTAATTTTGAATTTAGAGAAAGAAATAGTTATATGTTTGATGACGAAAAAGAAAAAGAATATATAAAAAGATTAGATTTACCTGCTATGAATTTGGGTTTTGATTATTAAAAATAGTTTCATGTCTTATTATAAATAAATAAATTTTTATATAAAGTTAAATAGTTTATAAAGATTTCTTATTCTTTGGAATATTATTAATTATAAAGGGTGAAAATATTTTAATATTATAAAATATAATATTAAAAAAAATAAAAAATTAAATAAATATAAAAAAAATAAAAAAAAAAAACAAAAATAAAAACAACTTTAAATCTTAAAATGAATAAATAAAACCAAAAAAAAAAAAAATTAAAAAAATCTTAATACCAAAGTGAAATATTAGTATCAGAACTTCCGGAAGCAATTCTCCCATCATCTAATTCAACAACAGCATTAGAACTTTTATGTCCAGTTAAAGTATTTAAACACTTAAAAGAAAATTGATTAAAAACTTTAATAGTATCATCAAAAGCACAACTAATAATTCTTCCATCATATAATTGATATAAATGATTAATATATAAATAATGATCATTGATAGTATATAAACAATAATATTTATTATTTTTAAAATCTGAAATATCCCAAATTTTAATAACATTATCATTTCCACCAGAAACTAATCTTCCATCTTTTAATTGTAAAAGTGTTCTAACAGAACCTTTATGTCCTTTTAATGATATTTTATCAAAAGAATCATAATATTTATTATTAATATAACATAACCAAATTGAACAATCTCCCATTCCAACTGCAATTCTTTTTCTTTCTGTAAAACTTTTTATTTCTATTATACTAAATACACCATTTCCAAAATTATATTGTCCTAATAAATCATATGTATTTTTTTTCCATATTATTATTCTCTCATCATCACTTCCACTTATTAATCTACCATCATTTAATTCAATTAAACCAAAAATAAAACTTCTATGTGCATTTAATTTTGTTATTATTTGATATGTTTTTAAATTCCATATAAATATCATTGAATCTGAAGAAGCAGAACATAAATTTTTATTCTTTAATTCAACTAAACAATTAATTGCTCTATCATGACCTTCTAATGTAGCAATACAAGAATAATTTGATTTAATTTCCCATATTTTAATTGTTTTATCTAATGAACCTGAAACAATATAATGAATAGGATTTAATTTTAATTGAATTAATGCAGAAATTCCACTTCTATGTCCTTTATAATTATGAATTGTATTATTATATATATGATAAGGATGAATTATAAAATTTGTATCAAAATATGATATTAATGAATATGATAATGCTTCTATTGATGATATTGATGATGATGATGAGTCTTCTGTTGAAAAAGTTGATGTGTTAAATTGACATAATTTTGAAAAGTTATTTAATATTACTATATTTTTTCTACTGTTTAAATAATTGTTATATAGTATTTTTACTAAATTTATTAAATTTTTATTTAATTTTATATTTAATTCTAATGCTTCTTCAACTTGAATTTTTATTTTATTTAATTCTAATATTTTTTTACTTATTTTACTTGTTATTTCACTTCTATATTTACTTTGTTTTTCTAAATATTCATTTGAGTATTGTTCTAATTTATCAAATGAATGAAAAGGTAAATTGAAATTAATACTATTAAAATATTCAGAATGTGTTTGAATTTTATGTTGTTGATGATATTCCCCATAACATTTATCACAAATTAAACTATTACATCTTATACAATAATAAGATAATGGTCTTGTTTCATGTAAATGACAAAAATTAATAAAATTAATTTTATTAGTATCAAGATTTGAATTAAATTTATTTAAAAGATAATTATTTGATTCTTTTTTCATTTTATTACATTTATCACATAATATTGAAAGTCCAATTTCTGTTTTATTTTCAGGATTAATAAAATATTTTTCCATGTATGGAATTGAAGAATTACATTTTGGACAAACTAAATAAAATTGTTTTTCTACTTGAACTTTTGGAATGTTTGTATTACTAATTACGTGATTGTGATTAGATTTTAATTGTTTTGTGTCTAATGCATCTATAAATAATTTTGTTACAGTTCCTGAATATGGTTTTGTTGTTGCCCTTCTATGAATTTTTGACATTAAATAAAATATATTAATTTTGGAAATTTCTTTATATATTATTTGATTTTTGCTTTATTATATTTTAAGATTTTTAATTAATAAAAAAATTTTATTTATACTTTTTATTATTTATACTATATTTTGATGTTATATTTTATATTTTTTTATATATTTTTATAATTGATTTTCGTTTATTATTAAATTGTTTTATATATTAAATGTTATTTTTTAGGAATTACTTTTATAAATACTGTAAAAAAAAATGAAAAATAATAAATTTAAATTATAATTCCATTTTATTTAATATTTAACACTTTTAACTAATAAAAACAAAATATATTTATTTATTTATACTTTTTTATTCTTATGACAAAATTATATATATCATACATCATTAAATAAACAATAAAATTAAAACTCAAATACATATTAAATTTTAATTTAATAGTTTTCTATTTTTAGAACTATTTTTTAACATTGTTGGACTTAAACTATTTTTAGAAATATGATATAAAGGATTTAATTTTAAAGAATTACTTTTTACAAATAATTTTGAATTTCTTACAGTTAAATAACTACTATTATCATCATTATTTGATCTTGTAGATAAAAGAGAATTTTTTCTTTTTAAACATTCATTTCTTTGACATAATAAAATTGTGCGTTTTTTCTCTTTATCTTTATTACAATTAATTTTATAACTTAAATAAGGAACTTTCGATTTTTTAATTGGAATTAAATTAATTTTTTTAGTAGAAGATGATTTAGTTAAATTTGTAATTTTAGGTAAAGAATTGTGAGAATTACTTTTCTTTATTTTATAATTAAAAATATGAACTTTTGATTTTTTTTGTACATTAAGATCAAAAGGTGATTTAAAAAATAATTTACTATGTAAATTTATATTCTTTTTTTTCTTTTGAAAATCATTAGGATTTAAAATTTTAAACATATTAAAAAATAATAAACAACTAATCATCCCTTTAAAATTTTTTAACTTATCAATTTTTTCAAAATTTTCAAAAAGATTTAAAGGTATTTTTTCATTATCAATATTTCTACAAATCCAAGGATGTTTTAATCCTTTACTAGAAGAATATCTATAACTAGGTTCAAATTTGCATAATTTCATAAATAAATTTCTTGCTAAATTAGGAAAATAATTTGGAAAATTCCATTTTTCATTTTTTAAAACTTTATTAATATATTGATCTTTACTAATTTTATAATAAAAAAAAGGATGTTGTCCCCCAGATTCTAAAATATATAAAATAATACCACAAGCGTAAATATCAGTTAAATTATCATAAAATCTTTCTTTTAACATTTCAGGTGACATATAAATTGTTGTACCACATTTATCATCATTTGAAATGTCATCTGAAATACCAAAATCACATATTGTTAAACTATTAATATCAAAAGGTTTTTTAAACATTATATTTTCTGGTTTTAAATCTCTGTGAATTATTCCCATTTTATGAATATAATTTAAACCTTCTAATATATTTTTTATTATTATTGAACTTTCTTCATCTTTTATAAAGTAATTTTCATTTCTATTATTTTTATTATTTGATATATATCTATTTATTATAAAGTCTTTTAATGATCCTCCTTCCATTAAATCCATTAATAGAATTAAATAATTTTCTAAATTTATTACTTCATGTAATTTTATTATTCTTGGATGATTTAAATATTTTATTATTTTTTCTTCTTGATTTGATTTGGGATCAATTTTTTTTATTATTTTAGCTGCAAAAATTTGACCTGTTGCTATTTGTTGTACTGATATTACTAAACCAAATGAACCTTTTCCTATATATTTAAGTGGTTTATATAAGTCTATAAAATTTATTTTGTGATTTATTTTTAATGTTTCTATAGTTATATTAAATGGATTTTTATTTATTTCATTGTATAATTCTTGTTCTGTTTCTTTATTTCTTGTTGATATATTTCTATTTTCGTTTTCTTGGATTAAATCTTGATAATATATAAATTTTTCTTTGGATGTTTTTTGAATGTAAATTGGTGATTTTAAGTATTCTTTTAAGTTAATTGAATCAAAAACTGAATCTTTATTATATGAATTTTTTTTATTTATCATTTTGATTTTATATATTATTTTTAAATTTAACTTTGATTATATTAAAATGCTTTTTAATATACAATAATTATTTTTAAATTTTCTTAAATAAAAAAATTTTTTTGATGATTTTTAAAACAATAATAAATAAATTTATAAAATAATAATCCAATATAAGATATTTAAAAATACTTCTATATTTAATATATATTTTCCCATTAAAGTAGATATTTATAAAACTTAAAACAAAAAAATATACAAAACTTCTTTTTTTTTTTATTTTTATATTCAAATTAAGCATCTTTTCCAAAAGATAAATAATAACAAAAAAGACTTTCATTAATTCTACCAACATTAATACCAATATATTTTGCATCTTTAATAAAAATATTTTTTCTTCTTTGAAATTGGGAATTAGTATCGTCAAGTATTTGTAATAATACAGAAAGTTCAATATTATAATTCATTATATCATAATGAAAATTAACAATTTCAATGTTTTTTAATTTTAATTCATTGGTTAAACTTTGTAATGTTTGAGTTAAATAATTTTCATTAATTGAATCTTCTAAATTAATATTATTTAAATTATTTGTATAATCTTTATTACCAGGAAATGGAAAAGTTAATTCATATTTTAATTCTAAAGGAGGAAATTTTGTTAATTTTTGTAAATAATTTTTACATTCTTTAATACTTTCAATCCCTTTAAATAATTTTATTTTATTATAATTATCTACTTTAATGTAAAATTCATTTTTTGAATTCTTACCTATATTATTAATATACTTTTCTATTTTTTCTGGAATTTTATTTGGAAATTCTCTTGATAAATTTATTTCATTTAACATTAACATTCTTAAAGACTCTAAAGAAACTTTTTGAGGATTTGATATTGTATGATTTGTTGAATTAAAAGAATTTGTTTTATCAAAATTATTATTTTTATTTATTTTATTATTATTTAAAGATATTTTAAATGCCTTATTTTCATTCATATTTACATTAAGATTATTTGGCTCATTAATACTAAAAAAACTATTGTTTAAATTTTCATTTTCATTATTAAATTTATTGTCATTTATTTGTTCAATGTTAATATCATTTTTCTTATCACAAATATGGCACCCCATAAAATTAAAAAAAATATATAAAATTTCTTTAAAATAAATTTATCAAAATATCAAAAAAAATGCATATAAAAAAATTACTTACAAATAATAAAATGATAAATAAAAAAATAAAAATATAAAATAATAAAAAAAATTTAAAAAAAAAACCTAAAAAAAAAAATAAAAAATGGATTATTACAACATAATAAATGAAATAGTACCAAAAATGAGAATTCAAATGCATACTCATTCAATACCAAGTTTAACTCAAGTATATTATTTAGTAAATCAAAACCAAGGATCATCAATAAATAAATTTATGTTAGATATAACATTATCTCAATTAGGAATATATTTAAAAAGTCAAGAAGTTTCAGAATTAAGTAAATATTTAGATAAAAGTGCAGATTCAGTTAAATTAGATAAATTTGCAGAATTATTTAAAAAAGAATTATCAAAAGAAGCAAAAATTGAAATTGATCATGTTTTTGATAATTATGCAATTCCTGGAAGAAATGTTTCTATTGATGAATTATTAAATAATTTTAATCCTTATGAACATCCTCAATTAATGGGAGTTAAAAATGATCCTCAAAGAACTTTAGATTCTATGAGAGAAGATATTTATTTAATTGCTGGAAATCAAAGTGAAATGACTAAAAATGATTTTTATGAATTACATAGAAATATTTGGAGTATTATGTCTGATGATTATGAAGAAAGTTTTATTTATCAAATTGCTTTGATGTGGAATATTAAAAGATATAAATAATTTTAAATTTTATGTTTTTTTTATTTGAAATGTTTTTTTTTATTTAAAAAAATATGGATTTTAAAAAAAGTTTTATTAAATAAAAATAAAAAAATTTTTTTTTTGAAAAGTTTTATTTCATAAAATAATAAAACTTATTATTAGTAAATAATAATAATAATAATAATAATATTAAAATTAAAACTTAAAATCTCATAAAAATCATATTAAATAAAAAACAATCCTTGACTATTTTGAATTTTATCACAAGGTAAAAAAACATCATTTCCATTTTTCATATTATCACAAATAATATTTCCCAATCTTTTAGCATATTGTACACAAGCAGGAACTCTAATACCTTTATTCCAATTATAATAAAGAAAACAACTTTTATAAATTAATAAATGAATATCATTACTTTCTAAACCAATTGAATCATAAACAACAGTATATTTAGTAGAATTTGCTAATCCTTGATTTGAATTTTGACTAACTAAATAAAATTCAAATTTATTATCATCAATTACTCCATTATCAATTATTGTTCCTGATGATAAATTTGAATAACTTCCATTATCTTGTGTAGTTACTTTTAAATTATGACGTAAATTACAATAAATATATGCAAATTTCAATTCATTTAATCCTTTTATATTTTCTTTATTACATTGTATTGCTTTTTTGAATATATCAATTTCATCGAAAATTGTTTTATTATTTAAATTTCCTTCTCTGAAAATAATAATTTTTCTAGGACAAATATTATTTTTTCTTATAAATTTCTTAATTAAATCTAAAAACATTTTTTCTAATTCTTCATTTTTAGTTTCGATTTTAAATTTACATTCAAAATTATTATAAACTGAAAAATTATTATCACAAGTTCCAACAGAAGAAATAATATTTTTAGTACTAATAGTATAACTCATAATCATTAAAGGATCTTGTCTCATTGGCATATTATCAATAATCCAAGGTGTACCTCCGACTTTACTACACATTTGAACAATTATTTTATTAAATACACTTCTTAATCCATTTTGTTTTGTTGCTGTTTTTTCTAATATAATTTGAGATGGAATTCCTTCTTTATGTAATAAATATGTTTTTATTTGATCATAAAATAATCCTTTTCTTCCTGCATTTGGTAAAATAACAAATATTAAATGTGGTTTTAAATTCTTTAAAGTTTGAGATATTTTATTATACCAACCATCCCAATTTCTTGAATTTTCTATTAATACTTCTTTACAATTAATATTAAAATTATATGTTTGTGCAGTTTGATTAAATGTTTTTTGAATATTCCTATATTGAAATTCTTTTCTATAAACTACTAATATGTAATTAACT
>JAEEGK010019669.1_pt1 | contig 14451 bp, 8 predicted proteins | sample 8958771 | NCBI WGS metagenome assembly JAEEGK01 (sample SAMN16246547, study PRJNA631951) | gut metagenome | biome: gut microbiome; feature: rumen; material: SC-attached | host: Bos | place: Iran: Karaj | collected 2018-10
CATCATCACTTTCCGAGTGCCTTGGGTTGATGACAAGGGCGAAGTACAGGTAAACATCGGCTACCGTGTGCAGTTCAATAGTGCCATTGGCCCGTACAAGGGAGGCTTGCGCTTCCATGCCTCAGTGAATCTGAGCATTCTGAAGTTCCTAGGCTTCGAGCAGACCTTCAAGAATGCACTGACCACGCTGCCTATGGGCGGTGGTAAGGGCGGTTCCGACTTCTCACCGCGTGGCAAGAGCGACGCCGAGATTATGCGTTTCTGCCAGGCCTTTATGTGCGAATTATATAAGGTGATAGGTCCCGATGTCGATGTGCCTGCTGGTGATATTGGCGTAGGCGGACGTGAGATTGGTTACCTGTTCGGTATGTACAAGAAGCTGACCAGCCAGTTCCATGGTGCCACCCTGACGGGTAAGGGCATGGAGTGGGGCGGAAGTATTCTGCGTCCAGAGGCAACAGGCTATGGCGCTCTGTACTTTGTCCATCAGATGATGGAAACTCATGGTTTGGATATCAAGGGTAAGACCGTTGCATTGTCAGGCTTCGGCAATGTGGCGTGGGGTGCTGCTAAGAAAGCCACCGAATTGGGTGCCAAGGTCATTACCATCAGTGGTCCTGACGGCTATATCTATGACCCAGAGGGCTTGGACGACGAGAAGATTGAGTACCTGCTGGAGTTGCGTGCTAGTGGTAATGATATCTGTCAGCCTTACGAAGAGGAGTTCCCAGGTTCGAAGTTCTTTGCTAACAAGAAACCTTGGGAGCAGAAGGCCGATATCTATCTGCCCTGTGCTACACAGAACGAATTGAACGGTGCTGATGCCGACCTGATACTGGCCAACAAACCCCTGTGTGTTGCTGAAGTATCAAACATGGGATGTACAGCCGATGCTGTCAATAAGTTCATTGCTGCAGGTCAGTTGTTTGCTCCTGGCAAGGCTGTCAATGCCGGTGGTGTGGCAACTAGTGGTTTGGAGATGACACAGAACTCGATGCGCATGGCTTGGACAGCTGATGAGGTTGACAAGCGCCTGCATCAGATTATGTCGGGCATCCATGAGCAGTGTGTGAAGTATGGCAAGGAAGGCAACTATGTCAATTATGTCAAGGGTGCCAACGTTGCAGGCTTTATGAAAGTTGCTAAAGCTATGCTTGCTCAGGGAATAGTATAATATTGAATGTTTAAAACCAAGATAGCGCTTATAGCGACACTGATGACGATTTGTTTTACCTCGCTGCAAGGACAAGTCTTGCAGCGAGGTAAGGCGTCGTTTTATGCCAAGAGTTTTCATGGGCGTAAAACGGCCAGTGGTGAACGGCTTCATCCTGATAGTCTGACGTGTGCACACAGGAGCTATCCTTTTGGTACCATGCTGAAGGTTTACAACCCTGCCAATGGGCGTAGTGTTATAGTTCGTGTCACTGATCGAGGCCCTTATGTGCGAGGCAGAATCATTGACCTGTCGTGGAGTGCAGCCAAGGAGTTGGGCATCATTGCACAGGGCGTGGCTACTGTCTTCGTGCAGAAAGCCAATACCTTTGTGGTGCCTTTCCTGCCTACTGACGAGATAGAGATTCCTGATTTGGAATTGGAAACCAACGATGGTGCTCCTGCTCTTAATCCTTTCTGGAAAGACATGAAGGAAGACCAGTTGAAGGCACAGCAGAAGACGCAGGTGAAAACATTGCAGCGAACACAGCAAAAACCCCATCCCAAAACGCCTGCAAAAATGCCTCAGAAGGTCAAAAAGGTTAAATAAGTTAACTTATTTAGTCATTTCTTGCAAATATTTAAAACTTATTTCGTATATTTGCAAGCGAAATGAAAGAAATCAACAGATACTTCGGCCGGAAGATAATACTGGTCGTACTATTTTTTTTGTCATTGGTTACCACAGCCAGTGCCATGTCTCCTTTGTGGGGTAAGAAGAAAGCCAAGAAAGAAGTTCAGGAGAAACCAAGCGAGTACAAGAAACTGACAGGACGTGATAGTGTCGAGATGCAGGGTGTGATGAATGTCATCCAGAAGGGTGACAGCATCCTGTTGGAGTTGCCCGTCAAACTGATGGGGCGTTCCTTCCTGGTCCATAACAAGTTGCTACAGGTTCCAGAGGAACTGAACGAGGCCAATGCCAACAAAGGTGTAAACTACGAGAGTCAGATGGTTGGTTTTGAGTGGGACCAGAAGCGCAAGAATGTGGTGATGCGCCAGCAACGCGTAAAGCCTACTGTGAAGCCTATGGAAGTCATCGCACAGTCGGTGGCCGACAACTATATTGACCCAGTGTTGGCCACGTTGAAAGTTCAGGCAGTGGCTCCAGATTCCTCGACGGTTATCATCAACGTGAGCGATCTCTTGAATGGTAAGAAGAATACGCTGAATGATGTCTTCAACGAGTTGAATATTGGAACCAGTCCCAATAGTGACCTGTCGCGTATCATCAGCGTCAAGGCTTATGAGCGTACTGTGGTGGCCAAGTCGGAACTGACCACTACTGTCACCGAGGGTCATGAGAAGGTGAATGTGACGGTAGTGGTAAACACCAATCTGTTGCTGTTGCCTGATGACTTGATGAAACGTCGCGAGGAAGACTGGCGTGTGGGCTACTTCTCTACTCCTTCGTTGGAATACAGCGATGAGCAGCAGGAGGTCAAGCATATCAACTACATAGACCGTTGGCGACTGGTGCCGAAGGATACGGCTGCTTACATGCGTGGAGAACTGACAGAACCTGTGAAGCCTATCACGTTCTATATCGATCGCGCTACCCCCAAGCATCTGAGACCTCATATCATCAAGGGTATCGAGGACTGGAATATCCCCTTCGAATTGGCTGGATTCAAGAATGCCATTCGTGCTTTGGAACCTGACGACTCCCTCGACATTGAGGGTGACGACCTGAAATACTCCGTACTGACCTATGCTGCCTCGGAACGCAGGAATGCTATGGGGCCCACGACCCTTGACCCACGAACGGGCGAGATTCTTGAGGCCGATATCATCTGGTGGCACAACGTACAGTCGCTTATTGGTGAATGGACGGTAGTACAGACGGGAGCGACCAATCCTAGGGCACATAGCATGAAGATTCCTGAGGATATGTTGGGCGATGCTGTTCGTTTTGTCGCCTGTCACGAGACAGGCCACTCCTTGGGACTTCGCCATAACATGATAGCCTCGTCAGCCTATCCCACTGACTCACTGCGCTCACCGATTTTCATGGAACGTGTGGGAGGTACCTCTGCCAGCATCATGGACTATGCCCGTTATAACTATGTGGCACAGCCTGGCGATGGTGTGAAACATGTCTCACCATCCATTGGTCCGTATGACCTTATGGCTATCAACTGGGGTTATCGCTGGTATCCTGCAGGCACTGATGAGAAATTGGAACTCACGAAACTTTTGGCCAGTTACGAGGGTAAGGAATATCGATACAGTGAGCAGCAGGCCATGCGTGATGCCATTGACCCTAGGGCACAGATTGAGGATTTGGGCGACGACCCTGTGGAGTCCTCAAAATACGGCATCAATAATCTGAAGGTGGTGGCTCGCCATATTGTGGACTGGTCGCGCAACGATGAGCCCGAACAGAGTTATGACGAAGCAGCCCGTCTCTATAGGGCTGTCATCGGACAGTGGCACAGATATCTCTACCATGTGATGACCAATATTGGTGGTATCTATCTGGAGCGTCCGATGATACAGGGTACGAAAGATGTTGTCAATGTAAAACCTGCCTTCATCCATGTGGACAAGGAGCGCCAGCGCCAGTCTGTACAGTTCCTGCTCGACGAGGTGCTGTGCTTCCCTGAGTGGCTCTTTGGCAACGAGGAGGCCAAGCAGATCTATGTATTGCAGGAAACCCCCAAGGGAACCTATGAGCAAGAGCCTGCCATGTTGCTGAAGAATACGCAGAACTATGTCTTGTGGGACTTGTTGACCAATGAACGATTGGTTCGTATGTACCAGAATGAGTGGCTGAATGGCGACAAGGCCTTCACACCTGTTGACATGATGCAGATGTTGCACAACCACATCTTCCGCAAGACCATTAACGGACAGAAGTTGGACGTGATGGAGCGCAACCTGCAGAAGAGCTTTGTGGATGCCCTCATCACTGCTGCTGCCGAACAGGAGGGTATCAAGCTGAACAAGAAACTGGCAGACGAGGACCTTATGATGGACTCCGATTATGAACTCTCCAGCAGTAAGAGTCGTACCATCAGCATGACCAACACACAAATCAGTCGTACCAGCGATGCGCTGAGTGTGAAACGTGGTGAGCTGATGCGCATCCTGCAACTGCTCAAGAGTCGTCGCTCCTCTGGCGACCTGAGCACACAGATGCACTACGATGATGTCATCCTGAGAATACAGACAGCCTTAGGGCTTCAAAAATAACTAACGAACAAAACTAAATGCCTATGAGGAAAATATTCTTATTAACCATAGCACTCGTTAGTGCACTGACTATGATGGCTCAGGAACGTGTCGTTACTGGTGTTGTCATGGATGGTGAACTGGAAGGCGAACCACTTATCGGAGCCACTGTCAGCATTGGCGATGACAAGGTGGGGAAGGGTACTGTCACTGACTACAACGGACGCTTCACATTGAAGGTGCCTGCCGATACGAAGAAGTTGAAAGTCAGTTATGTGGGCTACGAGAGTAGGGTCATCAACCTGACAGCCAGCAGCGACTATTCTGTGCAACTGCCTGCCGACTCCAAGAGTCTGAGTGAGGTGGTAGTGACGGGTTACCAGAACATCGATCGTCGTAAGTTGACAGCATCGGTATCGCAACTGAGCATTTCTGATGAGACAGTGGGTGCCGTGAAGAGTGTTGACCAGGCGCTGGCAGGTCAGATTGCAGGTCTGAGTGCCGTGTCAGCCAGTGGTGCCCCAGGTGCTCCAGTCAAGATTCGCATTCGTGGTACTGCTTCTATCAATGGTGTGCAGGAACCCCTGTGGGTGCTCGATGGTATTCCCATGGAGGGTAACGATATTCCTGCCATCGACAACCTCAACGATATCGACGACATCTACCAGACCAGCATTGCAGGTCTGAACCCCTCGGACATCGATAACATCACTGTCCTGAAGGATGCTGCAGCTACCGCTATCTATGGTGCTCGTGCTGCCAATGGTGTCATCGTCATCACGACGAAGAAGGGTAAGGAGGGACGCCCCATTGTCAACTTTTCTACGAAACTGACGTATAGTCCCAAGGCCAATATCAATCGTCTGAACCTGTTGAATGCCGACGAGAAGGTGGGTCTGGAACTCGACCTGTTGCGTAGTAACTATACCTATCGTGAACATAAAGGTGGTGTGGCCAATATTCTCGATGATTTGGATGAGTTTGATGCTTATAAGTCTGGTGGTTGGGGTGCTCTCTCTGCTACTGCCCAGCAACGCATCAATAATCTGCGCACCATCAATACCGATTGGAACGACATTCTGTTCCGCAACGTCCTCAATCAGGAGTATAATGCCAGCATCAGCGGAGGTTCCGAGCGTGCCCACTACTATGCTTCGGCAGGCTACTACAATGAGCAGGGTACTGTGAAGGGTGTGGAGAACAACCGCTATAATGCCACGCTGAAGGCAGACTTCAAGGTCAACAAACTCTTGACATTGGGTTTCTCTATGTTTGCCAACCAGCGTAAGCAGGAGAGTTTCATGACGGATACGGGTGGTTTCACCAATCCTGTCTATTATTCACGTCGTGCCAATCCTTATTTCGAACCCTACAACAGCGAGGGAGGCTACAATTACGACCACAATGTACAAGGTCGAGAGAATGAGGTGCCCGACTTCAACATCTTCGAAGAGCGTAGCAATACCTCCAAGGAGCGCATCGACCGTTCCGTTATGGCCATCTTCGATGCACAGTTGAAGTTCAACAAGCACCTGAAGCTGACGTCGCAGTTCGGTTATCAGTACGACAACTACGAAATCAACCGCTATGCAGGTCAGAACAGCTATGCTATGCGTAAGGCCAAGGAGTATGCCACCTATATGGTCGATGGCGTCTCTAAGACCATCCTTCCTGATGGTGGTATGTCGAAGAAAACCAATTCTCATGCCAGCCAGTGGACCTGGAAGGCTATGTTGGAGTGGAATCAGCGCTTCAACAACATCCACGATGTAGAGTTGATGGCTGGTACGGAGGTCCGTCATGTGGAGAGCAACATCCTCACCTCAACGGCTTATGGCTATGATGATCGCACGCTGACCACTCAGCCTGTGCTGTTCCCCACAGAGAATATTGCCCGTCAGTATCCGCTCCACGAGGAGGCTCATCAGGAGAATGCCTATGTGTCGTGGTTTGCTACAGGTTCTTACACCTTATTATATAGATATACCTTGGGAGCCAGCGTTCGTTGGGATGGCAGTGACGTCTTTGGTGTTGCCAAGAAATATCGTTACCTGCCCCTCTATTCCGTCAGTGGACTGTGGCGTGCCAAGGAGGAGAAGTTCTTGAAGGATGTCAAGTGGTTCGACGAACTGTCGCTGCGTGCCTCGTATGGTATTCAGGGTAATATCGACAAGAACACGTCGCCTTACCTCATTGGTACCTTCCAGCGTACCACCATCCTGCCTGGCAACGTAGAGACTGTTATCTCTACGGAAACGGCACCGAACCCTGACCTGAAGTGGGAGAAGACCAAGAATGTGAACCTGGGTATCGACCTGGCCTTCTTCAAGAACCGCATCCGACTGAGTGTCGACTACTACTATCGTAAGAGTACCGACCTTATCAGTTCGCGTAAGTTACCTTTGGAGACGGGCTTTGCCTATACTACTGTAAACTGGGCTTCGATGGAGAATAAGGGTTGGGAAATCGCACTCACCACGCGTAACATCAGTACCAAGGATTTCACTTGGACCACCAACCTGAACCTGGGCTTCAATACCAACAAGGTGCTCAACGAGACGGTGGCTGAGAATGCAACCTATCCTGGTCGCGAGGGCTATCCTGTTGGTGCCATCTTTGCTTATGAGACGGCAGGTATCGATGCTGAGGGCTATCCCTTGTTCCGTGCCAAGGATGGCAGTGTGCAGACGGCCAAGGAGTTCTTCAAACTGAACAAGTTCGGTGCTTCCACACTGACTGCTGAGGAACAGCGCAACCTCTATACCTATATGGGTTCGGAAGACCCGAAGTGCTCTGGTGGTTTCATCAACAATCTGGAGTATAAGGACTGGTCGCTGGGCATCAACGTCATCTTCAACCTCGGTATGAAGGTACGCGTACAGCCTTCTTACTCGCCCACCTACTACGATCGTGGCCTGAATACCAACCACGATATCCTGAACCGTTGGACATCTACCAACACCAATACCGATATGCCAGGACTGATGGTCAACACTACTGCTCGTGCCAGTGAGTTTACCCACTATTCAGAGTACAACACGTATAGCATGCTCGACACCTGGGTGAAGTCGTGCAGTTATATGCGTCTGCAGAGCATGCGTCTGGGCTATCGCCTGCCTAAGGACCTGACCAGGCGTGTTGGCATCTCGTCAGCCTCTGTTTCCTTCGAGGCTCGCAACCTCTTCGTCATAGCCAGCAACTATGACAACTACCTCGATCCTGAGACGATGGGCAATCCCTTTGCTCAGCCCATCACTAAGAGTTTTATCTTTGGTCTGAACCTTAACTTCTAGAAGCCCTATGAATACCAAACATATCCTCCGTTCTCTGGTTATCAGTTGCCTATGCGGCAACCTTATTGCAGTTCTGACCAGTTGCGACAACTTCCTGGACATTACGCCTACGGGAAAGGTCATCGCCTCTACAGGTGAGGAGTATCGCAACATGCTGAGTTACGAGTATAAGTACTTCCCCAATGACCGTTACATGACGACTGTTCGTACGGACGAGTTGAAACTCAGCGGACAGACCTCGAGCAGCGACCTTGACGCCTATCTGGACCTGTGGCTCTGGAAAGACGAGAATCCGTCGCCCACCACGTCGTACTTCTCGTGGCGTAGTTACTATCATGCCATCTATATCGCCAACTATATCATCGAACACCAGGATGAGATCAGCGATGCTTCAGCAAAGACCATCAGTCAACTGGTGGGCGAGGCCTATATGATGCGTGCCTACTGCCATTTCCTGCTGGTCAACCTCTATGCTGAGCCTTATACGCACTGCAGTCCTGCCACCACTCGTGGTGTACCCATGATGCTGGAGGCCGATGTTAACGCCATTCCGCTGAGCAGCAGCGTAGAGGCAGTCTATCAGCAGGTGCTCAGCGACATCAGTGAGGCAGAGAAGCGCCTGAACATCGACAAGTGGGAGGCTGGCGAGAACTACCGTTTCAACACCATTTCAGCCCAGGCCCTTCGCGCCCGTACCTATTTATATATGGGTCGCTGGCAGGAGGCGCTGACAGCAGCCAAGGCCGTCATCAGTGCGCGTCCTGAACTGGAAGACCTGAACGTCAGTGGTGGTCTGTTGCCTGACAACTATAAGTCAGCAGAGAACATTGTAGCGTTGGAGCATTTCAGCACCAACCTCTCGACAGTCATCAATCTGCCTGCGCCAGACTTCATCGCTCTCTATCGTACGGGTGACCAGCGCAAGACGAAATATTTCAAGCGTGAAACCAGCACCACCTATTCTCTGCTGAAGGGCGATGGCTATTGCTCGTTCCGCGCTGCTGAGGCTTACCTGACAGCTGCTGAGGCTGCTTGTCAGTTGGGCGATTTGTCTGGAGCTGTCAGCAACTACCTGACTCCCCTATGGCAGAAGCGCCTGAATACATCGGCACTGACTACTGAACAGACGCTGGTCAGCACGATGACCAAGGATGAACTGTTGCAGGAAATCATCGACGAGCGAGCTCGTGAGTTCGCCTTCGAGGGTCATCGCTGGTACGATCTGCGTCGCACCACTCGTCCTGCCTTGACACGTACTTGGACAGGTCAGACCTACACACTGGCGCCCAACAAGTACACCATGCGCTTCCCCACCGAGGCTGTAGAGTCGAACCCAGAAATTGAACGATGGGGGGAATGAATTACGAATTTCAAATTCCGAATTACGTGCAACTTGAAACAATAAACATATTATTAATCCTTTAAAAACAAACGCTTATGAAAAAGATTTTACTAGTGTTAGTAGCTTTCTTAGCTACTGTGTCTGTGTCCGCCCAGAACGAGGGTTGGCAGAAAAGTTTCGCCCCTGTGGCTAATGCCGACGACCTTGCGGGTGTACACACCGCTGTTGCTGGCGACGGCTCTGTCTATACCAGTTCTACTTACAATCAGGCATTTACAGTAGGTGATATTACTGTTGCTGACCCTGAGGGTCTGACTTCTTCTTGCATCTTGAAATTCGACAAGGACGGCAATGCCAAGTGGGCTGTTACCCTCGCTGGCAAATGTAAAATTTACGCAATGACTGCTGATGCCGATGGTACATTATATGTAGCAGGTAGTTCTTCTGACGAAAAAGTTATTGCTACAGGAACTGATGGCAAGCACTATGAGATTGTAAATCCAACAAAAGAAGAGTGGGGAGATATTGTTGTAGCCGGTCAGTCTGCTTTCCTCATCAAGATTTCTGCTGGAGGCGTTGTGGAAAACCTGACAACGATAGAACCTGCAGGTCCTGAAGGTGTTTATTATGGAGAAGCTTTTGTAAGACCCAGCAAGTTGGTGCTTGACAATGGTATTCTCTATGTATCTTGCTTCTATCAAGGCGTTGTTAACAGTCTGGGATGGGAAGGTCGCTATGTTTCCTACACAGATTTTGATACGTTTGAAGTATCGTATGTCGGAGATATCATCAGTGCTGGCCTATTCTATGTAAGCGCTTCTGACCTGTCTGGACAGAAAGGTCTTGCTAACGTTTTTGCAACGACCGATGCAGACTTGTTATTCGATGGCCTCCAGTGTGGTCCCGATGCATTCGATTTTGTTGTTGATGGAGGTGTTCCGCGTGTTGCTTTCATCGGTTGGGGAAATGTGACGCTGAATTCAACGAATGCAGGCCCACAGTCTTTCCAATTCGAGATGAAGGAGAATAGCAACAATGAGCATGCACTTGTTCTGGCTGCTGTAAATGCCCCATCAAATGCTATCGTTTTCCATGCAGCCCCTCATGACAAAATTTCTGCTTCGTACAACCTTGTTGATGCCACCATTGCTGGTGACAACTGCATCTTGGGTGGTACCTTCTATGGCAACTTCCCCTTGGACAACACCGTAACAAAGGAAGTTAACTCTTCGTTCGTTGCCTCTATCAAGATGTCTGACTGCTCTGTTAACTGGGCTAAAGCCAATGATGAAGAGTCTCAGGCTACCTGCATGATTGTAACTGGCGAAGAGATTCATGCTTCAACTGATAAAGCGACTTATGTCTTTAAGACAGCCAATGGTGAGTTGAAGTCAGAGCAGACAATGAATCAGAGCTTCAATGATGCTGACTGCTATAACGACAAGTATGTAAGCACTATCTACACTAACGGAACCAATGTTGTCGTCTTCAGTCCAAAGATGAACCCCTCTGGCATCGAGGCCATCAAAGCTGCTGCCAAGACTGGTGCTGCTAAGATCTACAACGTGAATGGTGTAGAGCTCAGCGCTCCTCAGAAGGGTCTGAACATCATCAAGACTGCCGAGGGCACCAAGAAGATGATGAAGTAAACAACAAAAAAACAATTTAGTAATAAGGCTTCTCGCGATGAGTGAGAAGCCTTATTGCTATCAGAGAGAAGCCTTCTTGCTCGCAGCAACTCGTCGAGTTGCTATCAGTAACTCGACGTTTTACTATCAGAGAAACGACGTTTCTCTAATCGATTTTCAAGAAAATCGGAAAAGGTCCCACATTCCACCCTTGGGGGCTGAAATGCCGATCTACAAAGGGATTGGAAGAGGTGGAACCTTTTTTGAGGTTCCACCTAGGTTCCCCCCAGATCCCACCTTGACATTCTTTAGGCAGCCTTCAAGGGAATGGCGTAGTAGTGCGTGACATGATGGCAATCCTTGGTGTCGTAGCCAAGATCCTTCAAAGCACTGCTGAGCTGACACTTAGCGCTGTGGTTGATGACCACCGATGTGTACTTGCTCTTGATGATTTTCAGCATCTCGCTACCGTTTATCGCTTTCACGTTCTCGCCAGCATGGGGCTTACGGAAGCAGGCCTCCACGAGTTCAGCCATATCCTTCTTCTCCATATAGTCCTGATTGAGCTGTTGGATGCGAGCCACCTCGTCGTTGTTGAACCAGTAGGGCGCCTTCTGCTCACGCAGTTCGTAGAGCACCTGCGCATAGAGTTGGTCGTAGTCGATGTCGCCCGTGTTGTCAATAAATAGTCCTTCAGGAATGGTCAGACAGATGAAGCGACGTGAGCCTGTAACATCCGTCAGCGGATGAGGATTGTTGGTGGTAGCTACGAACGACGCATAGCGAGCGCGATCTTCCTGCGAGGCGCCAAAGATGGGGCGTCCGTTCACCTTGTTCTTCGACAGTGCCTGCTTCAGCGAAGGGTGCTGACGGACAGGAATGGCGTCAAACTCGTCGATGTTCACCAGCAGGTTGTTCGTTAGCGCCATCTCCTTATCGAACTTGTTCGACAGGTTCAGGTGGTCCAGATAGTACTCGCGCAGATGCAGGGGGAGCACTCGTCGCAAGAAGGTGGTCTTACCACAACCTTGGGCGCCAATCAGCACAGGCACGCATTCGTTGCCGTGAAGGGTGTCCATCTGTAGCCAGTGGGCAACCATTGAGCGTAGCCAGATAGCCAAGAATCCCGTCTGCTCTGTGGTGATACCTGGCAGTCGCGAGAAGAGTCGTGCTACGTGGTTCTGTCCGTCCCATTGTGGCAGACTGTTCAGATAGTCCTGGATAGGGTTGAAGACATCGACCTCCTCAGAGTTCACATACTCCTGGATGTCGCTCTTCGAGCCACCCTCTTCAAACACCTCCTCACGCTTGGCGTGAATCATGATGCTGTTCAGTGCCTGTTGTGTTAGCACTCGATAGTCCGTCTGGCTACCTTCAGCCAGTTTCTTGGCAAACTCCACCTTGCCATTCAGCACATTGCGACGAAACGCATAGTGCTCGTTCAAGAACAGTTCGATACCCAAAAGATTTTCGCCTGAGACCTGTCTGGCCTCATTCTCATTACAAGAATAAAACATAGAAAAATTAAATTTTTAATTGGTTAATAAATTGGTTCTGATGGATTTTTTGTTATCCAAGTGCAAAGGTACTAAATTTTTTTGCGATTTGCAAGCTTTTCCCCCAAAACCCTGCTATACTAATTTCCCGTTTTAACATTTTGGGGGAGTCAGGGTGGAACCTCGGTGGAACCTTTTTCGAGGTTCCACCTGCCTCAATCCCTTTGTCCACCGGCATTTCAGCCCTCAAGGGTGGAATGTGGAACCTTTTACGTATTTCCCGCTTTTTTATCACTTTCTTGCTTATTTCTTGTTGCCTTCTTGCTTGTCGCTCGAAGGTCACGCGCTTATCGCTCGCGCCCCTTGCGCTTACTTCTCGAGGGTCACGTGCTTACTTCTCGCACCCAACGAGAATACTTCTCGTGTCTTTCCGCCCCATTTTGTCCGAAATTCAGTAAATCTACTGTTAATTTATCATAAAGCGACTGTTTTTGTCGTTTATATCAAACCATTTGTCTATCTTTGCACCCAGAGTGTGCAAAAAACACTATTCTGACTCCCTAAGTCACAGACAATTTATAATCTTTATCTATATTAACTAACTATTTTTTTAACATTTATGAGAAATTTTACTAAAATCGTGCTGTCCCTAGCTATGGCATTTGGCTTCTGGGGGGGGGGTAAAAGCTAAGACTACACTCGGTTTGCCTAATGGCTGGGCTACAGGTGTTAAGGATGGCAGTAACTACACTTTTAATGGTTCATGGCAGGGTGCTGGGACGACGATTAACGGCGATTGGACATCGTCGGATTATGTTTATGTATGGGTTAAGTATAGTGGTTTTACAGGTAATCTTCAACTGAAGATAGAATATGACGAATGGACAGCTAACCAGCCTTGGGGTAAATCTTATGCCCAGCAGTCTGTAAGTTTTACAGATGCATCTGGAGTTCTCTCTATCGCTATTGACAAAACTACGTTGTTTAATAATGGTAGTGACGAAAACGCACATGATCACGATGGAGAAGTCTATGCTAAACATGTTCGTCAGGTGGTCCTTCAGGATGCAGGCGCAGCTTCAACCGTTACATTAGAAGGACTCTATGTGGGAACATGGGCTGAGTTGTTGGCAGATATGGGTTATGATACTTCAAAAAACCATGTACTTAAAGTTTTCAATAGTAGCGCAAAAACCAATATTTGGGACAATTCAACAACTTATGCATTGTCTTCAACTTTAACTTCTGGCAAGGAATATACTGTGACGGCAAAAATTTGTGCTGCAGATATGAGTGATGGATGTATGGTCAAGTTTGTGTTGGGAGGAGGTGCTGATAAATATGGAGATGAGATAGCTATACTTCCTAATACTTTCCATCTTATATCACAAAAATTCACAGCTGGGAACAATACTCGTATTGAGATAGATTTAGGTTTTGTTAACGGAACAGTATTTATAGATGATGTGTCGTGTGTTGAAGAAGGAGAAACTACAAATCTTGTTGACAATGGTGATTTTGAGGAGCCGCTTAGTACTGCAGGTTGGTCAGTGCCTGGCTATACAGCACAAACGCTCAGCCATGCAGAACAAGCAATAGACGCAGTTTCTTTACCTGCACAAAAATTTACCATTGGTGCTTCTGGTTATACAACGATTTGTGCATTAGCACCCGTACAAGTGCCAGCTAGTATAAATGCATATTATGCAAAGTATGATAGTGGTAAAGGAAATGTAAAATTAACACCTGTTACTTCTATTCATCAGTATGGCCGTGCAATTTTGAACGGTACAGCAGGGGATTATTATTTTCCACAGATTGCAGCGGGTGATGTGACTGCCAGTTGGGACGATAATAGTTTAGAAGTATCTTGGGGAAGCACCAAGGGTAATGGTTCTACTATCTATGCACTTGGTAAGAAGAATGAGGTTGTAGGCTTTTATTTGGTAAAGAATGATGTCACGATTCCTTCAGGTAAGGCTTATCTGGTAGTAGCAGCAGCAGGTCGTGAGTTCATTGGTTTTGGTGAAGATGACGCTACTGGTGTGAACGAAGTAAGAGGTCAGAAGGAAGATGTTAGAAGTGAGTACTTCAACCTTGCTGGTCAGCGTGTTGCTCAGCCCACTAGGGGACTATATATTGTGAATGGTAAGAAAGTTATCATTAAATAATTGATGAAAAATTCATGTTCAATTAATGGTAATTCATGTTAAACTAAAAAAGATTGACGTAACAATGAAAAAGACATATATTATTCCTGCAATTCAGGTTGTTGAAGTGAAGACTCAGCAGTTTTTGATGATGTC
>JAEEGK010019672.1_pt1 | contig 14450 bp, 9 predicted proteins | sample 8958771 | NCBI WGS metagenome assembly JAEEGK01 (sample SAMN16246547, study PRJNA631951) | gut metagenome | biome: gut microbiome; feature: rumen; material: SC-attached | host: Bos | place: Iran: Karaj | collected 2018-10
AAAATATATTTAAAAAATAATTTATTTTAAATATCATTTAAAAAAATAAAAACAATGTTGATATATTTTTTCTCTTTAATTATCTTAACTTTAACATACTATTCTTCAAATCAAAAAAAAATTGATTCAGATTTATTTAATACTCCAAAAAATATAAAAGATGACAATCCTAATTTTAACAATCTTAAAGAATGGTTATACAAACTAATTATTGAGATTCCAAATGATATCATAAAAGTAGAAACTGAAGGATTTGTACAAGATCTCGTTTTATATGATATTACTTTAGATAGATTAATTACAACAAATCCATCAATAATTGATAATAAAATTGGTGTTACTATTTCAATTGAAAAAGCTGCTGTAGACATTAATGGAACATATAATTCAATTTTTTCAGGTGAGAAATTTTTTATTGGACATATTTCAAATTTAAATGTTCAACTTCCCTTTTTTTTAGTTCGTGATCCTCAAACTGGTTTAGTATCGGAAGTTGATACTTCTGGATTTACCATAGATTTAGATAACGCTGTAATTGAAGTTGAAATAGACTTATTTTTAAAAGATATAATAATTTCAATATTAAAAGCAGTTTTAAGTGCTATAAAATCAAGTGTGATTGAAAAAAATATAATAGAAACTCTGAATACAAAAATAGGAGATTTATTTCAAAAAGCAAATAACATTATTTTAAATGGAATTGAACCAAAGGAATTATATATAGGAATTAAAGAACAAGATCGTTCGGATTTAAAACATTCTCCAATAATAAGTGCAGTTGGATACCTATTAAGTAATTTAACTGGTGCTAATGGGCCTTTAAGTTTAAATCATATTGTCAATATTTTTTCCTACAATACTGGTGTACTTAGATTGCATGAATTTTATGATAAAAGTATACACTTTGAGTTTAACTTAACTGATAAAAATAATGTTTCTTTAGGTAGTTATGATATTGGATTAGAGGATTTAAATATTAGTGGGTTAAATACTTGGAAAAATTTTACAGCTTTAGAACCTTATAATAAAATATTATTGCATTCTTATACTGATTTACAAAATTTGACAATTAATATATCTTTTTCTTTAAAAATAAAATTAGATAAAACCTCCAAATTAGTAAAAAATGAATCAATTTTATATGAAAAAGCAAATTTGAGAACTAATTTAGTAAATAATACATTAAAAGGATTTATACAGTTACCAATTAATAATAAAAAATCTAATGAATATACAAATAAAGAATGCTTAAATTTAGAATGTATTGTAGATTTAGCTGATTCAAATGGTACAGGAGTTACAGCGTTATCATTAAATGAAACATTTACTTATATTATATTAGAAGTTGTTCAACATGGTGGATTAGAAGAAGATTTAGATGATACTATAGATAAATTAGTAGATTTATTTATAACAAGTTTTGATGATAAAATTAGTTTATTAATAAATGCTTTATTAAATACAACAGTAATTGATTTTGTTAATTCAAAAATAAGAGATTATTTATATTCAACATCTTGCCCAGGAATACCTGACCCTGAGGATAATGAAATAAATATAGAAATAACATCTATAGCTTTCCTTTCAGCTTTTGCTATATTTACTCTTTTAATTTTATATCCCTATATTTTAGGAAAGGCTTGCGGAAAAAATAATGACACGATTAAAATTAATCTTTTAGAAGAAAATGAAGAAGAAAATAATAGAATAACAAATGTTTCTGAAATGAACAATGTAAAAAATTATGATATGCAATCTAAGTATTGTATAAATAATTTTCCAATTCAATGGCTTAAAGAATTTGGTCGAACAGACCCAGAAGGGGCAAGTCTTTTCCTCCATCCGCATATTCCAGTTTTTTGGAGAGTTTTTATTCCCTTAGCAATTATTTCAACCATTGCTTTATTTATAAGTTCGAACAGCTCTACTGGTGCTTCTGTTTTTGTAGTTTTCGATGTTGGAAGAAGAATTCAAATTCCTTCTTTATTTGATTTTGGACTTATTAATAGTGTTAAAGATATGTGGGAAGCAGGAGTATACCTTTTATCTGTAATTGTAGCACTTTTTAGTGGAATTTGGCCATATTTAAAATTAATTTTAATGCTAATTTCTTTTATTTTGCCTACTAGCCTTTTTAATGAAAGGAAAAGAAAAGCTATTCTAATGATATTAGATGCAACAGGTAAATGGAGTATTTTAGATTCATATGTAATGATATTAATGTTAGTAGCCTTTCATTTTCATATAGAATTTCCTGTAATTGGTCCTAGCGAAGCAGACAAAGGAAGTATAATCAATGTTTTTGTATATGCTGCATATGGGTTCTTTAATTTAATATTAGGAACAATTATTTCTTTATTTTTATCACATATTATAACTCATTTACATAGAGGATTAGACGAACATCCAGATCAAAATAAAGGAGAAAAAGCAGAAAGTTATAAAGCATTAATATCTTTTGCTCAAAGTAAATATTTAGGAAAAATAGGTTTTAGAATTTTTATTTCATTTTTACTTTTTTTAACTTTAGGTTTAGTAATAATTGGTTCTTTTACTACTTCATTTTCTTTTTATTTCCATGGATTAGCTGGATATGCTTTGGATTTATTCAAAATATCTCCACATAGAGAATACAGTGTAATAGAATTAGGATTTAATGTACCTGAATCTTATGAAGATCCAAATGATAAAGTTATAAGATTTACTCAAATTATTTATTTTTTGACTGTATTTTTGATGCCAGTAGCTATGTTAATTAACGTAATTTTCTTATGGTTTGTTCCATTGCCAAGAAAAGCACAAAAATTTTTTTATTCTATTGCTGAAATTTTAAATGCATGGTCATGTTTAGATGTTTTTGTTATTGCTATAATTGCTGCAATTATGGAAATTGGACAATTTACTGAATTTATTGTAGGAGATAAATGTAATGAAATTAATCCAATTATTTCAAAATATTTTTATCAGACTTTAGATGGACATAACACTTGTTTCGAAGTAAAAGCATATTTAGAAAATGGGTGTTACCTTTTATTTATTGCAGCTATTATGTTTTTTATTTCTTCAAATATTGTAATGAAAGTATGTAGAACTGCTTTAGATGAAAGATTGCCAGATAATGTAAAAGAATATTTAAAAAATAAAAAGGATGGAGAGAAAATTACTAAACTTATTAGTTTTAGTAATAATACCTTTGATAATGATAAAGATTCACTAATTAAATTAAATAACGATGAAATAAATATTATTAGTAATATAAATAGTACAAGAAATACTCAGAATAAAGATAGTTTACAATTTGAGAATTAATAATATTCATATTAATTGAAACATTTTTTTATGGATAATTTTTGTAATTAAAATTATATTATAATATATAAATATTATTTTATAGTACTAGATATTCTTCACATTAAATGCTGTATATATTTTATTATTCAATTGTATATAATTATATATATATACATATTAACTATTCAATAATTTTAATATATGATATTATAATAATATCATCTTATTAATTTCACATTTAAACTATATATTTTAATATGATACTAAATATAAGTTCTCATTATTTTATCATTAGTTTATTTATCAATAAATGTCCATATTAAACCTGTTTTATTAGAAATCTTTTTATTGCTTATATTAAATCAATCATTTTTAGTAAAATTTTAATTACGATATAAAGATAATAAAAAAATAACAAGAATTAGAGAAGAAGAAGAATAATTTTTATAATTATTATTGAGTTTTATAATTTTTATTATTTTTAATAATTTTATTTTTATATTTAAGAAAAAAATATATTTTTAAAAAACTCTTATCTTATAATTAATTAATTATAATAAATATAATTATAAAAAAATATTATAAAAAGGAAAAAAAATAATAAATTAAGATTGTAGATTTTATATTAAAATTTTTAATCAATTGAATACCTTTTCAAAAATAAAAATTTTGAAAATCAAATAAATAAAAATAGAATAAATATATAAATTTGAAGATTTGTTCCTCATATTTATATAATATAAATCATTAAAACTTACAAAATCAATTATTTATAATCATCACTTGAATTTTATAATCATCTTCTAAACCATGTTGAGCAAGAATATGTTCATCTTTAATTTCATTTCCTCCGAAAAACATTCTTAACTTCCTTTTTATTAAATCAATACTTTCTTTCTTAGCAAAAATTTCTTTTAATTGTTTCCCAGTAATCATATTACTAACTTTAAAAGAATCTTTAACAAAAAGAGTAGTTTCATATAATATTATTGTAATTTCTTTTCCTTGATAATTTTCTTTTAATTCAAAATCTTTTTCAAAATATGGTTCATTAATACAAAAATTAGGAATATAATAATGATTTCCATTTTCATCAATTATATGATTAATACATCCATTATAACATTTTAATTTATTTTTTTCTAAACAAATATTAGATCTATATTCATCATATAAACAAGCTTCTCTTATTTTACCCCAAATATTATTATTTTTATAATTTTTAGATAACCAAAATTCTTCTCTTAAACTAAATAATTGATCTATTGGTAAGTTACATATATATCCTTTCATTCTTTTAATTCCTATTCCAGAATATCTTTCTCCAGTCCATTGAGGGAAATCATCAAATTTTTCATCTCCATAATCTGGATTTATTGTTTCTGTTCTTGATAATCCTGGATTTATATTTATTATTGGTTCAGCTTGACAACATCCCATTATTTTTTTAATTTTTTTATATTTTTTTTATATTTTAATTTAAATTTTATTCAAATTTTATGTGTTTCTTTCAAGAAAAAAATATCTTTTTATTTAAGATTTATAAAAAAAAATATTTATAAGTGTTTTTTTTTTTTTGATGGTTTTTTATTTTAGAAAAACTTTTTAGAAAATTAGAAATTAAAAAATAATTTCTAATTTTATAAATTGGTAAATAGTTTTTTTATTTATTTTCTTTTGCTTTTCTATCTTCTTCTCTTTTTTTTCTAATTTCTTCATTTTCTTTATATAATTTTTCAAATTGAGGAGTTTTTTTTATAGTAATAATAAATCTAGTTTTTTTTCTATCATTTTCAATGATTGTATCAGTTCTAATATTCTCATAAGTAACATATCCAAGTCTTACTAAAGTCTCTGCTGCTCTAGCTCCTATACCCGCTGAATTTGTTGTTGAACTAATATTTATTTTTTCTGAAGATAAAAGCATTTCTTTTGCAAGATACATTATTTTTGGTGCACTATCATAATGAGCTACTCTTAAATCTTTTATATCTGACATTTTATTAAATGAATTTTTTTATTTTTTTTTCATAGATATAAATTTAATTTTTATAAAATTAAATTTTTAATTTATTTTTATTTTATTTTTTGTAATATTTTATTTTATATATTTTTTTTATTATATTATTAATCATTATTTATAATAAATATAATAAAAAAAGATTTTTTATTGTTTGAATATTAAAAATAAAATTATTATTTAATGTGCATTAATTTAAATAAACTTAATCAAATATTATATTTCAATTTTTAACTTTAATAAAATTCATAATTTAAAAATACTCATAATTATCAATTATCCTTGATAAAATTATTTTCTATTCAATAAATGATTAATTAATCTAATGAATTATAAATACAAAAATACCAAAAAAAAAAATAATAAAAATAAAAATAAAAAATAAACAAATCAAAGAAAAACAATAAAAAAAATAATAAAAACCATTTTTTTTATTTTTTTTCAATGAATCATATTCAAATTTCCTTTATTATGAACAATATTATTTCCAATATCAATTTTCTGAGCAATTTTATTTAAAGGTTGAATACCATTTTTAAAACAATGTTTCTTATAATCATCATAAATTTTACTTAAAAGTTCATTAACACATTCACAAGCTTTATTCATAATTTCTTTATTTTTAGCACTAATACATAAATGAAGTGGATCATCACTTTCTTTATTCTGAGGACCTTCCTTATATCCACTTCCTTTTCCTCTTAATCTTAATTTAATTATATCATTTATATTTGAATTATTATTTTTATCAATTAATTTACATTCTTCTAATATATTCTTCATATTACATCCTTTACTTCCAATTAATCTTCTTGCAATTTGGAAATCTTTATCATTTTGTATTAATATTTCATATTTACATGTGTATTTTATATTTGATTTTTCTTCGTTTTGATGATTTTGAAGATTTTGATAATATTTATTATTTTGATTTAAATTTTGATTTTGATACATATTTTGATTTATTATATTTTGATTTAACATACCATTATAATATATATTTCGCATATTTATATTTTTTGATTTATTTATTATATTCATTGGAATATTCATATTATTCATGTTTATCATATTTTGAGGAATGTATTGATTTTGAATTATGTTTATATTGTTTATATTTAAATTGTTGTTATTTGGAATTATTTGACCATTTATATTTTGAATTATGTTATTATTATTATTTTGATTTTGAATGTTAATATTGTTGTTTTGATTATTATTAAAGTTATTTAAATTATTTTGTTTTAAGTTTATTATATTTTTACTTGAAATTTCTTCAAATTTAATTTTTGAGTCTTCATTTATTAAATTTGAATCATTTTCTAAGTTAAACCAACGTACATTAAAATCTTTTTTTAAATTATTTTTAAAGTTTTTTTCATTTTCAAGAAAATCTCTACATGTATTCGCAGAAAAAAATGTTTTAAATAATACTACACTTATTTTATTATTTAATACAAAATCTTCAATTTCACCAAATTGTTCATAAAAATTTTTTAAATCATTTGTTTCAAAATCTGAATTTTCTTTTCCAATATATTCAAATATTATTGCTGGAATAGTTATATTTTCACTTTGTTGAATATATAATTCAATTTTTTCTGAAATTAATGGATCTTGTATTTCTCTAATTGAAGAATTATTAACTTGCTTCATATTTTTTTATAAATTGATAATATTAATTTTATTAAAATTATTTTTCAACAAATTTTAAATTATAATATTTTTGAATTATTTTATTATTAAAGTATATGAAATTTAAATCTATTTTAAATATTTTATTAAAGAAAATTATATTCAAATAAATTTAATAAAAAAAAACAATATATTTTTAAAAAAATATGTTAAAAAAAAGAATAAAAATTAATTTAAATAACAAAAATTAATTCAAAATAAAAGAAAAAATACTAAAAAAAAAAAAGAATGGAAATAAATGAACAATATTATATAGAATTAGAAATTCCAAAATCAGAAGAAGTTTTTTATTTTGAACATAATGTATACGATAATACAAAATTAGGAAATTATATAACAAAAGAAAATTTTGATTATATATTAACAGAAGCAGAAAAAATAGTATGTGATTGCACAGTTAAAAAAGACAATTATGATAAAGTATCATTAAGTTTTTGGATTTATATTTTAGGAATAATATCATTAATTTCTTTTATACTTTATTTTATTATATTATATTATGGGCCAAGATATGAAAATGGAAAAACTTTATATTTAATTTCAATTGGTTTTGGTTTATTTGCAATTTTTATTATGTTAATTTTAATGATATATAATCTAGTTAAAAGAATTACTCTTACTAAAACAATTGATGATTTAATTTATGAGTATTTAACTCAATATTTTGAAACTATAAAAAATCAATTAAGTGAATATATTTCTTTTAGATATGATAAAAAAAAGAAAGCTTTAATTTTAAAATATCCTAATCCAAGTAATAATGATACAAAAAAAAGAAATACTTTAAAAAATGAAATTAATTTAGATTCTGAATATAATTTATTAAGAAGTAAAGAAAGTAGAAAAAGAGAATATAGAGGATATCAACATCATGATCGGGGTAGTACTACAAGTCTTAATTTTCAAAAAAAATATTATAGTAAATTTAAAAGTGGTTATTAATTTAATTATTTTTTTAAGTTTTTTTATTTATTATAAGTATAATATAATAATATATTTTACTAATTTAAAATTTATTTTTTAATTTTTTTTTTTATCTATTTTTAAAATATGAAATATTAAATATAGTAATTTTTGATTTAAGTAAAAAAATTAAAAATCTTATTTTAAAAGAAATTAAAAATTTTATTTACTTAATTTTTACATATAAATTAATAATGATAATTATAAAAAATTAAAATTTAATAAGAATAATAAGAAAAAAAAATGAATATAAATGAAAATGAAGTTTATAGAGATATAAATTTAAATTCAATATATTTTAATGATGAAATAAAAAGGTATAGTGAAGGATTAAAAAATCCTTTTTTAAAATCTCTATCATTTAATATAGAAAATGAAAATTTAAAATTTTCAATTGCACCAGAAAGAAAAAAAACTCATACTTCAAATTTAAATAATTTATTTAAAGAAAGTATTTTAATTTCAAAAAAGAAAAATAGTTTAAGAGATTCATTATTTAGAAAATTTAGTTTTGAAATTAATGATAAATTAAATGAAAAAACAAATGATAATGAAATACAATTTGGATATTTTATAAATGAAAAATTAAATTTTTTAAAAAATAATTTCAATTTATATTTAAATGATATTCAAATTAAAACAGAAGAAAAATATACAAATTATATTTTATTTATTAATGAATATATTGAAAAAAATGAGAAAAAAATTTCTAAAATTGCAAAAGGAAAATCAATTGAAGAAGCATTTATACATTATGCAGATAGAAATATTTTTAAGCAAATTAATTTAATTTTGGAAATATTAAATAATTTATTTGAATCAATAAAAGATAATATAACTTTATTATTAAAATTTTTAGAAGATACTTCTTTAGTTTTTGAAAAGAATCCTCTTGAGACATATATAAATAATAATTCAAAATTAATTTTAGATTCTTTTATTCTTTCAAAAATTGATTTTCAAAAATTAAATTTAACTAATTTAATTGATAATGAAATACTTTCTGAAATATGTAAAAATTACTTTTCTAAAAAACAATTTAATACTTGTTCATATTTAGAAATTGAAAATCAAAATGAAGAAAAATTTAAAATAGAATCTGAGTTTTTAAGAGATAATATTCAAAATTTACATAAATTAAAATTAAAGAAAATTAATAATCAAAGTTCAATTTATTTATATTTACAACAAAATATAAAAAGTAATATTGAAACTTTATCAATAATTAATTGTAATCAACTTGCTCTAAAAAGTTTTCCAAATTGTACAAATATGTTTAAATTTATTATTAAAAATACACAAATAAATAAAATGTTAATAGGAGAAAATTTAAATTTTAAACATTTACAACATATTCAATTTAAAAATTGTAAATTAAATGATTATTTATTAAAAGATTTTTTTAATTTATTAATTAAAAATCCTAAAATTCAAGAAAATTTAGAAATATTAGATTTATCAAATAATTTATTTACATTAATTAATTTAAACGAATTTATTGATAAAAAAGGAAATTTACCTAAGTTAAAATATTTTGATTTATCTGGAAATAATATTCATAATTTTATTTTTGGTAATTATGAAATTTTTCCATCTTTAAAAATTTTAGATTTAACAAATAATAATTTTGTATCATCAATTTTATTTGAAAAAATTTATGAAGAAAATAAACAATTTTTAGTTTTATTAAGTCTTAATTTATTTATTTCTAACAATAAAAAAAATTGCCAAAATTATAAAAATTATTTATTTAATAATATACAAAATTGTGAATATCAAATTATAAATTTAGTTTTTTCATTACTGTTTAATAAAAATAATTGTAATACTCTTCAAGATATTAAATTATCACCATCAATTAAATTATCTTTAAAATATTTAAATTTGTCTTATTGTGGTTTATCAAGTAATATTTTGATTAATTTTTTAAAAGGTAATTTTGGTTTATTAAACTTAAAAAAATTAAATTTAAGCTATAATTTTATTACAAATGAATTTTTTACATTATATAAAAAAAAAAATAAAGAAAATAAAAATGAAATAAAAGATGAAAAGTGTATATTTGAAAAATTAATAAAATTAGATTTAAGTTTTAATAATAATATTTTATTTAATACAATTGATGATTTAAAAATTTTTTATGATTTTATTTCTGAAATACCATCATTACAAAAAGTTAAATTACAAGGCACAAAATTTGAGAATGATTATTTGAACAAATTTTCTGAAAATCAAAATATAATAAATGAATTAGAATCAAAATTACCAAATAAAAACCTTAAAATTTATTTCCAATTCCAATTTATAAATAATAAAATATTAAATTCATTTAAAATCATTTCTTTTAAAAATAAAACATTTTAAATGAAATAAATAGTATATTTAAATAAATACAAATTAAATTGTCATATAAATTCTATTATCTATATTTTAATTAATTAAACAAACAATATAATAATATTATTATTCAATAATTTAAAAAGAAGAGAAATGTAAAAATCATTATTATAGCCTCATGATATTAAAAAATTTATAATATTTTGATATTATTTTTTATATTTTTTCCTTAAGTTTTCTATAAAAATATAATTAAGTAAAAAATCATATTTATAAATATTATGAATTTTATAAACATAATAATTAATTCTCTTATATCTAAAAACATTATAAAAAAATATATAACATTATTTCATATAAATAAAAACTAATAAAATAAATATATATTCTAAAAAAAAATAAAAATAAATAACCTATAACTTACATATAAACATATAAAAAAAATAAAAAAAATTAAAAAAAAATGACTTCAAAACATTCAAATCAATTTCCAATTCCAGAAGGATTTCCAGAAATATTACACGATTATGCAAAAGAAGTTGTTAGATATCAACCAGAAGATATTTTAGATTTTTCAATTCAATATTTTTACTCCTTAGAAAATGGAATTTCTTTAAATTTCATTCCAGGAAATTCTTCAAATATAAAAAATGAAGAAACAGAAAATATAAAAATAGATGAAACAAAAGAAGATAATAATATTCAAAATAATGAAGAAAATATTATATTAGAAAGTGAAAATAAAAATAATACAGAAGAAAATTTTGGTTTTAGACAAACTGTAATGGGAACAGAAGGAACTGATTCAAAGAATAATTCTAGATTATATAGTGCAAGTTCAATTTCTAATAATTCTGAGTTAAAAAGAACTGCTCAAGCTTTTATTGGAGATGTTATAAGATTTGGCTATGAAGAAGCTAATCAAAATATTGAAAATATATAAATTTTTTTTCAATTAAAAAATTTGGATTTTCATTTTTTTATTTTTATTTTTTTTTGTTTATAATATATAAATTGGTATTATAGAAATAATTGTTTTTTTTAGTTAAATTCTAATAAATTTTATGAAAAATTAGTTTTAATTTCAATATTTTTATTTTTCTTGATTATTTTATACATATTATATTATAGAAATTCTTTTTTTTGATTAAAAAAGAGAAATTAAAAATTAAAAGTGTTAAAAATAATAATATCACATTATTTAAAAAAAAATTCAATGTAGATGAAATTAGAAGAAATATTAAAAAACAAATAATATAAGTGATTTATCCAAATTAATTAATTAAGAAAAATATAATATAAATCAGAATATTAATTTTTAATTTTTTATCCTTTAAATAATTGTTTTAATTTATATTTATTTAAAGGAATTTATTTATATTATAAAAAAGAAAATTTAAATAATTGTTTAAGATATATTTTTAATAATAAATAATAATAAAATTTAATAAAAATAATATATATATAATTGTTATAAAATTTACTAATACCTTAAAAAAACTCTAAAAAAAAAGGTAAATTTTTTTTATATTTATACTTTAATCAGGAGAATTATTTATTTTATTATTTTTTATCACTGATTCTCCTTTTTTGATTATATTTATTTAAAAATCTAAATCTTTCTAAAGATTCATCAGTTCTTACATAAATATTTGCAAGATCAAACAATTTCGAATCAGAAATAGTTTGAATAGTCATATGAGAATTTGAACTTCTTCTACTTAATCTTTCATCATCTTTATTATATATAATTTTTTCATTTACAACATTACTTTCGACTTCTAAATTTTTATTATAAGTTCTATTATTCGAATAAATTTTATTATTATTATTAGAATTAGTATTAGTAGTATTAAAATTACTTAAATTAGAAATAGAGTTAATATTATTTGATTTATTATTACTAATTTCATTATTTTTTTTCTTTCTTAAATTAGGATTAATTTTATATTCATCTCTAGAATATTCTACATAATTACTAAAAGTTCCATAATAATTATTATTTTTATTTGTCATTAAATTATTTCTTTCTGTTGATTTTGGAGAAACATAATAAGTACTTTTACGAGAAGCACTATAAGAATAAGGATTTATTCCATTTCTTAAAGGATTATCACTTTGATTTAATAACTTTTTTTTATTATCTATTAATTTTTTTTTTGAATGATTTAATTCATGATTTATTGAACTTAAATGTTCTGTTCTACTTTCAGTTAAATAATTTGTTCCTTTATCATTGAAATTAGATGAACTTGAATTATCAAAAATGGATTTTTTTATTTTTTTTGGTTTTACTTTTTGATTATTTAATTTTGAATTTTCAATATGTAAACGAGATGAAAATAATAAAGATAAATTTTCTGGAATTGAAGTTGAATAAAGAGGTTTTTTAATATGTTTATTTATTTGATTTTCATTAGGAAAATATTTATCTAATATTTTATTTGGACTATCTTTTCTTAATTTATTTTTTTCACAGAAAGATTTATTTGTTTTTTTTGTTTGTAATAAAACATATTTTGGAACATCAAATGAATAAAGATAATAATATTTATTATTATTATTTAAATTGTTATTATCTATTGTTTCATAAGGATTTGTTGAATAATTATTTTTTTGTTCAACTGAATTATATGAAGTATTAATTTTTGGATTATATTTATAATTTATTTTTTTTTTATTATTTACATTTTTACAATATGAAAGTGAATTTATTTTTCTTGATGATTGTGAAATATTATTTGTATAATTTTGAAATGGATTAAATATTATTTTATTATTTATTTGAGGAGTAAATGAACAATTTTTTTCTTCATCTTCATCTATTTTTCTTGCTAATTCATTTAAACGATTTTGTCTTTTTTTGATATCACTAAATAATTTATCATGAATTTTTTGTTTATTTATATTTAAACCAAATTGTTGAGATTGATATTGATTTAATAAAATAATATTGTATCTAAATTTTTGAAAATTTATTAATTTTTTCATATATAAAGCTCTTTCATAAATTGAAAATAACTTTTTTAAACATTTTATTATATTTATATTATCATTTTGAATGAACATTGTGAAAATATTATCTGATAAGACTAAAAATTAAAAATATTAAATTTACCATTAGAATTTTTGATATTTTTTGATAAAGAATATTTTAAATATGTAGCTAAATTTAAAACAGCAATTTTTGGGTTTTTTGGAGTAAAAGCTAAGTTTTTATCAAATTCTGCTAATCTTATTCCCTATTTTTTATTTTATTTTATCTTACTTCTCTGAATAAAAATTGTGATAAATTAACTTTTGATGATATTTCCATTTCTTCTTAAAATTAATTAATAAATATAAAAAAACAAAATAAATTTTTTTATTAATTAGAAAAAATGCTACATCCTGAGGATTATGAAAAAATAAATCCTGAAAACAAAGGAAATTATGTTACAGAAGAAGAAATATGTTTAATTGAAAGTTGTTTTAATGAAGAACAAAAAGAAAAAGAAGATAAACGTTTAAAAAATATAGATAATCCAGATGAAATAAATCAAAAAAGAAAAACTATAATAGAAATATTCAGTTACTTTGATACAGATGGTTCAGGAATAATAAATGTATCTGAATTAAGATATGTATTAGGAGTTTTAGGAATAAATGATAAATCTCATGTAGATAAATTAATTACTAGAGCTGAAATTGAAGGAAATGGATATATTAATTATAGGGATTTTGCTTATAATATAATTAAATAAATTATAAAATAGATTATTTTTTAAATAATAATTATAATAAAATGCATTAATAATTATTTAAAAATTTAGTTATTTTTTTTTTTATTATTTAATATAGGAACAAATGGGAACGCATTAAAAAAAATAATTTTTAATTAATGATGCTGATATTCCTTAATCAATCTTGTAATGATGCAATAGAATAATAAGATATTGTATAAATCTTATTAAAAGAATACATCAAAAACGTGATTGTTCTTTTTATTATTATATTTTTAAAATAAAAATGCGTTTAATTTTATTTTTTATGGGTTTATATTTAAATGATAAAAAAATTAATTATTTTTATTTATTATAAAATTTTAATTAAAAAATTTTATTTTATAAAATATTAAGTGGGGATTGGGGATTGGGGATTGGGG
>JAEEGK010019674.1_pt1 | contig 14449 bp, 12 predicted proteins | sample 8958771 | NCBI WGS metagenome assembly JAEEGK01 (sample SAMN16246547, study PRJNA631951) | gut metagenome | biome: gut microbiome; feature: rumen; material: SC-attached | host: Bos | place: Iran: Karaj | collected 2018-10
TGATGATTTACTTTTTAATTACATAGTAAATATGATATATATAGATAAACCAGAAAATGAAAATGAATTAAAAATATTAATAGGTGATTACTTAAGTGATAGAATAAAATCGTCCTTTCTTCTTTTAGATAAAGCAGATTTAGTTTTGAATCTATATTTTTAAAAAAACAAATAAATTAATTTTACATTAATTTATATATATAAATTTTTATATAATTAATTTATACTTTAAATTAAATATAGTTTTATTATTTTTTCTTTTAGTATTAAATTGGAGATTGGGTCCAATCCCCAATTAAATAATAATGATGATAAATAAAATTAAAATTTATTTTTTGAATTAAATAAATAATTATATTTTAATATCAAAAAAAGATTACTCTAAAATTCTTAAAAATTTTATAATATTTTATGTAAATATTATTAATAATAAAAAACAAAACATCATCACCAAAATAATCCACCTTTCTCTTGATTCAAATTTTTTATTATTGGATCACTAAATGGTTCTATGGTTGATGATTCTGATTCATTTTCTAATATTAATTTATAATAATTTAAATTATTTTCATTTACTTTCTCAAAACTTTTTATTGTAAATTTACAAAATGGTAAAAATAAAACTTCTTCTTCTTTATTATATTTTGATATTCCTTCTAAATGAATATCTACATTATTGTTTAATCCTCCTTTTGTTATAATCAGTGTATTTTTATAATTTTGCTTTAAAAATTTTTTTGCGACAGATAGTTTTTTTGAAGAGGACCAAAAAGCAGAATTAGTCATTGATAGACCAATTTTAATTTTATTAACTAATTCATCTTTTAAAAATGTAGCTCTATATACTTTTCCTGTAAAACATTTCAATCTTTTAGTTTTTACTAAACCTCCTATTAATTTTACTAAATCCAAATGTTTATTAATTTTTTTAGGATCTGATGAGCGTAAATCTTTATTTATTATACAATATAAATTTTTATGAGGATCTCCTTCTTCTAAAGTATATGCATAAAGAAACATTTTTGCATATGCTGTCATATTTACAATGAATTCAGGTTGTAATGTAAGAAAAAAATAATTTGAATAATATTTAAAAAATATTTCAAGTGAATTATGCTCTTTATATGAATTCATAATATTTACAAATACTTGTTTAACAAAATCATGAAAACTACACAAATTTATAACCAGCTGACCAAAATTTTTTGGTTCAAATAATTCCCATCCATCTTCACAATTTGATTTAAAATCTTTTATGTTATCATATACGAATTCCATTACATGATTTAATATATTCATAAAAGGAGAATCATTTGAAAGTAAATAGTATATCAATCCTGGTTTCAATATTTCATTATTTTCTTTATAAATTTCAATTAATTCATAATCTTCAAATATATATATAATTGATTTTTCTATAATTATACTATTTCTTATATCTGATATTTTTTTATTTTTTAAATAAATGATAAACAAATATGCAAAACCATATTTGGAGCTTAATAATTTAAATTTTTCTAAATATTTTTGTTCTACACTTTCTTCACATATTACAAAATATTTTGTAATTTTATATTTGTTTTCTTCTTTATAAGGTTTTTTGAAAAATAATTCAAGCATATTATCATCTAATTCATTAATTCTTTTAGATGGTAAATTAAGTGACCTAATATGATTTCTAAATTGTTTATCTCCAAGAATAATTGTGTCTTTTATTTTTGCTGATTCTGTTGCTAATTTTAGTAAATCAGAAGGAAATTGTGAGTTATATGTCAGATTTTCCATCATTGTAAGAAAATAAAGTATTCTAATATCAAGATGATATTCATATCCTAAGAATTCATCTCCATATAATAAATTATATAATGAATACATAAAATATTTGATACAAAAACCAAAATCTTGAAAATATTTTATACAAGAATAAGTCATATAATCAAAATTAAATTCTTCGCTTAACATGAAAATTCTTATTATTGAAATTATTATTTCAATTTGTAAATCTATCAAATCTAGAAATAGTTTACCTTTTACTTCATAAATATCTTCTGATCTGTTGAGATTTTTAATTTTCTTTTCATTATTTACTACAAGGTTATAAAATTTATCACTAATTATAAAAGTTTTTTCGTTTTCATTTTTTAGATTTTCAATAATATTTTTTACTTTTTCAAAGCTTAAAGTGTAAAATGTAGTCCTTAAGCCAGATGAAAATTCAAAAAATGTATTAGAAGCTTTTAAAAACTTAAAATATATTTCATTAAAATTTGGCCCAAATGCAATTATAAAAGACAATATATTTTTTTTTATTATATTTTCAAATTCTTTTTTTGCGCTATCGTTTGAAATATTATCATCATCCTCATTTATTTCATCTATTTCTTCTGAGTTCATCTTATCACTGATATTATCACTGCTATTATTTATCTCTTCCTCACTTTTATTATTATTACCTTCATTTGTATTATTTAAATCATAGTTTTTTTTGGCATTATCTGTTTTTTTATTTTCTTCTTCTTTTTCAATTGAATATAACTTTGAATTTTTTAAATTATCATTAGACTTACAACAACCCATTTTCTATTATCTCAAAATAAAATATGAAATATTATATTATTAAAAAAATTATAATAAATTAATTTATTTTAATTTAAAAATACATTATTTCATGAGGATTAGGAATTGTATCCAATTAAAATCCCTATTTATATAAAAAAAATAAATTAACTTATTATTATATTAATTTAATATTTTAAATAATAATTCAATTAAAAATAATTATTTCAATTTTTGTTTTTCAATGGGGATTGTGCCCAATTACCAATCCCTACCATTATTTTCCAAATAATAATCCACAAAAAAATTATTTAAAAAAATACTTTTAATCGAATTTTATAAATTAATTTAAAACTATCCAACATAAAAAAAATGAAAAACATTCAACTACTTAATTAAAAAAATTAAAAATAACATTTAAAACCTACTTAAAACAAAATCAAAAAAATACATTATTTCATTTCCTTTTAATTATCATTATTCTTTAATATTTCTTGAGTATCTTTCCTTGTTTCTATATCATCGGTATTCATATTTTTATTATTCTCATTTGTATTTTTATTCTTCTTCATTCAATTATAATAATAAGAAGTATTCAAATTACAATAAATACAAACCACCATTTTGATTTTTTCTCATTATCTTTTTTTTACAAAATAATTAATAGGATTAGCATTATTATGATTATGATTATTATTAATATTATTGGTATCAATATTATTTGATTCCATATCAATTATGTAAATATTATAATTTACAATTTCATCTTCATCTTCATTTACAATCGTTTTTGCAGTTGGTTTACAAAAATTAATTTTATTTTTATTTATTATAAATGATATTGTTCCATCATCATTATCATTAATTTTATAATTTGTTATTTCCAAAAGAGGAGGATGAGGATTTAAGTTGTATAACAAAACATAATGCAAAATAAAGGCATAAAATAATAACCATTAAATTAAACAAAATATAAAGTAATACAACAATTGTTTTTTTATAGAAATATTTTACAAAAGTATTAATATAAATATCTGCAAAATTTTCAGATTAAGGAGTAATATATTTATAAAATATTTCTTCTAAATTTTTAAAATTAATAGTTTAATATAAATAAATACTTTTAAATTTTATATTCTTCCCATTTTTCAAAGTATAAAATTCATTATTTTTATTTAAAAATTTAGTTACATTAATATTATCAACAATTTCTTCAATGAATTGAAGTAAAGAATCTGTATTATTTGCATTTATTATTACTTGATTTTTCATATAATCATCAAATTCCATTTTATTATCTATATAAGCAGATTTACAAGCATCAAGAAAGAAATATTCATTGTAAAAAAAATTTATATCATTAAATCAATTTATTCCTTGAATAATTTTTTGAATTTTAGTTGAATCAATAATTTCAAAAAATATTAGTTCATTGCTGGTATCACAGTCACTTATATTACATTTCAAATTTATTATTTACTCCTTGATTTTAAAAATCTTCCAAATATATAATTTTCAAAATCAATTTTTTTTGAAATAACCATTGAATCAGTTATAATATATATAGAATTAAAAAAGTATATAAAATTATAAATAATATAATTATTTGTATATAAGAAAATGATAAAATTTTTAAAGGAATAATTTTTTTGTTTTAGTAATTGAAAGTTTTTGAAGTAGAAATTTTGCTAATTCAATAAAAGTTTTTTCAAAATTATCATTTATATTAATTAGATCATAATCTTTTTTTAATAAATTTTTTTTAAAGTCAAATTCTGGCTTTCGATTTTTTTAATGTTTCTTCATTTTTATCTAATTGTATTTTTGTAACTTTTTCTAATCCTTCACTCATATTTTCATTTGTAAAATGTAATAAAATTAAATATAACATAAAAAATATAACCACCAAAAATAAGTAGAAATGCAATTAATATTTTTTTTGATGAATTATTATAATCTTGGAAAAATTTTGGAATGTTTAAAAGTTTAAAAAATAAATTAGGAATTAAATTATCATATGTATTTTCAATAACAATGAAACTAATATGTTTCCAATAATTATTAATATTTTCATCCATTATATTTGCATTTAAATCAAAATTTTTATTTACTAATAATGAATTTATATTACTTATTATTTGAGATAATCCCTTAATAAAACTTTCACTTTCATAATTAAAATTTTTATAATAATAACTATTCTTTCTTTTTTCCAAAAAACAAATTTTGATTATTTTAATCTAAAATTTTACATATTTGATTTTCAAATTCTCCAATTTTAAGTGTGATATTATTATACCATCTAATTCCTTTTTTTCTCAAAAATGTGAAATATTCATATTTATCTTCAATGAATGAATTAAAATAAAAATCTTGATTAAAATTTTTATTATAAAGAAAAGTTCTTAAAAAATTAATGTACCAATTAAATTAGTCATCCATAATGTTGATTGGAACAATCAAAGATTTATTATTCCAAGAATTAACAAATTTATCTTCTCCATAAGAATAAAAGTCTTTAAAAGCATCATATAAAAGAACTTTAGCATCATCAATTAATTTAGGATTTTTATAAACAGAGAAAGAAATATATCCAGTAATTAAAGAAATACAAATTCTAATAATAATAGTATACCATAATTCATTTCTTTTTTCAACAGAAATAACTCTTCGGAAAGAAGCAAAAAAACCTAATTTTTCATCATTTATATCAGGAAAAATCCAAATACTATATCCGAAAATATAAAAGAATAAATAAATAATCAATCTAATTGAAAATAAACCAATTATTATTATTAATAAAATATATGAAATCCACCACACAATTAATTTAACTTTATAAGGCCAAATTGGCATTAAAGCATACATTAAAATACCAAAAATAATTAAAAAAAGATAAAAATAAACCCATGATTGACTTTTATTTCTATTTATTATATAATAAAAAGAATTATTAAATTTTTTAATTTCTTCATAATTATAATTTTTTGTATGATCCATTTCATTTAATTCATGATCTCTTCCACAATTACATTTAAATTCTTTAGCTAATTCTTCATAAGGAAGTAATTTTTTTATATTTTTCCTTTTATCTCCTTCAACTCTAATTGCTTTTTGAATCATATTTAAACTTCTTAATTGTTGATAAATATCATTTATTGTTTCTTCTGGCTTTTTCTTTATTATATTTGTTCCCATTATTTTATTTATTTCATTTATTGTTGTATCTAAATTTTTATTTATCACTTCTTCAAAGTTTTTCCCTTTAATAAATTCCCTTCTTACTTCATTAAATCCACATTCTTTTATTTCCAATCCATTTTTTTCCCAAGAGAAAAATAATTTAGATAATTCTTTCCATTTCTGAATTTGTTCAGCTTGTAGTTCATTTTCTGTTTTAATCATATTTAAATGAAAAAAATAATTAAAAAAAATAATTTAAATAAGAAAAAAAACAATTAAATATTAAAATATCTATCAAAATTAAATGACTTCAGAATTAATAGAAAAATCAGATGTATCAAAAGAAGAAATAACAGAAATAATAAAACCTTATTTTTCATCAGATCAATTTGATGATTTCCTTTTTAATTACATAGTAAATATGATATATATAGATAAACCAGAAAATGAAAATGAATTAAAAATATTAATAGGTGATTACTTAAGTGATAGAATAAAATATCCAGAAGATAAAAAAAATCAAATTTGTAAAGATATAAATTTAAAATTACATAAATTTGGAATTAAAGGTTCTAGAAAAGCAATAATTGCAGAAAGACTAAAAAATCCAATTAAATTATCTGATGTTAATGTAGGTTCTAAAAATACTATTACTTCACTTTCTTTTGATCCTAATGCTTTAACTTTTCAAATGGATAAAATGTATGCTCAAGGAATTGTTCAATCAGAAAAAAAAGTAGAATTTAAATTTGATAAAAGAAAAATTAAAGAAATGGAAAAATTTATGGAAGAAAAGGAAAAAATAAGAGAATCAATTGAAGAAGTAACTTTAAATCATGATAAAGATGAAAGTCATAAAATTGATATTAATATTAATACTTTTACTATTCATATTGGAGGTAAAACTTTATTAGAAGATGCATCATTAAAAATTGCTTTTGGAAGAAGATATATTTTAATAGGAAGAAATGGAGTTGGGAAAACAACTTTATTAAATCATATTATGAGAAAAGAAATTGATGGAGTTCCTAAAAATTTACAAATTGTTCATGTTGAACAAGAAACTATAATAACTGAGAATCCTTTATTAGATGAAGTTCTTTTATGTGATATAGAAAGAACAAAATTATTAAATGAAGTAAATGATATAAATAAAAAGTTATTATCTGAAAAAAAAGAAAATGAAATAAAAAAATTATCTCAAAAATTAATAGAAGTAAATAAACGTTTAGAAGAAATAGATGCATCAGAAGCAGAAAATAAGGCAAAATTTATATTATTAGGATTAGGATTTCATGAAGAAGATTTTTCAAAAAAAACAAAAGATTTTTCCGGAGGATGGAGAGTAAGAATATCATTAGCAAAAGCATTATTTGTAATGCCTGATCTTTTATTATTAGATGAACCAACAAATCATTTAGATATGAATGCAGTAATGTGGTTAGAAGATTATTTAAATAATTGGCCTTATACTTTAATTATTGTTTCTCATGCAAGAGATTTTATAGATAATGTAGCTACTGATATTATTCATTTACAAAATAAGAAATTAACTTATTATAAAGGAAATTATACTGATTTTGAAAAAACAAGAAGCGATCAAATTAAATTAAATCATCGATTACATGAAGCACAAACTAAAAAAATAGAACATATACAAGAATTTATAGATAGATTTAGATATAAAGCAAAAAGAGCAGGATTAGTTCAAAGTAGAATAAAACAATTAAATAAAATGGAATTAGTAGAAGAAATATTAGAAGATCCTTCATGTATATTTATTTTTCCAAAACCAGATACTATAAATCCTCCAGTTCTTCGTTTAGACAAAGCAGATTTAGGATATAATGGAAAAGTAATATTAGAGAAAATAAATTTAAATATTGATATGTCATCTCGAGTAGCATTAGTAGGTGCAAATGGAAGCGGAAAAACAACATTATTAAAAGGTTTAGATGGTAAATTAATTCCAATGAGTGGATTATGTTATAGACATTCAAAATTACGTTTAGCTGTCTTTGCTCAACATCATATTGATCAATTAGATCTATATTTAAGTCCAGTTGAACAAATAAAAAAATATTATAATGATTTATCAGAAGAACAAATAAGAAGTCATTTAGGTAAATTTGGTATTACTGGAAATTTAAGTTTAAGACCTAATTATTTATTAAGTGGAGGTCAAAAAAGTAGAGTATGTCTTGCTTTGATTGTTATGAATAATCCTCAAATTATTTTAATGGATGAACCTACTAATCATTTAGATTTAGATGCTATTAATGCTTTAAGTATTGCACTTAATTCTTATGATGGTGGATTACTTGTTGTAAGTCATGATCAAAATTTCGTTGAAAGAGTTTGTAATCAAATTTATATGATTGAAAATAAAAAATGTAAATTGTTTAGAGGTAATTTTGATGATTATAGGAAATATTTAAGAAATAATATGGAAAAAAATGGAATTCCACAATTGAAATGATTTTTTATTTTTTTTTCCTTTTTGAAAAAGAGTTATTGGAAAGTTTAAATGAAATGAATTTTTATAAATTTTATTTAATATTATTTCTGATTATTAAAATATTGAAATTTAAATATCTTTCATAAAAAATAATAATATATAATTAATAAAAATATTATTATATAAAAATGGAAAACTCTTTTCAAATTCCAAAAAAAAAAACACCTCTCCATTAAGTGTAAATAATTTAAGTTTTAAAGCCAAAATACCATTTGAAGATCATCCATCAGAAAGAGGATTAATCAAAGAAGAAAATAACATAGAAAAAAAACCTGAAAAAATATCATTAAAAGAAATAAACAAAAATGAAAATAAAGAAAATAAGCAAAATTTAAATTTTAAATTTATTATCGAACCAACAGAAGATAAAAATTATCAAAATGAAGTTTATTATCAGAAGAATGAAAACTATAATAAAAATATAAATTTGAATATTCCTATTATTAAAAATTCAACTTTTACTAAAAAAGAAGAACAAGCAGTGCCAGCATCCAGGACAACCTGCTCTTCCCGACAATGTCCCCGGAGTCATAATAAATATCATATGTTAATACTATCAAACAGAAATCTTCCTAATATAATATCATCTGCAAGAATAGCAGGAACAGTGCTACTTCTTTTCATAGAGCCGCTGTCTCCGATATTTATAGTGACCTATACGCTTACAGGCGTTACTGACGTGCTGGATGGATACATCGCCAGAAAGTTCGGAACTGAGAGCGAGGCGGGTGCCAGACTGGACAGCATCGCGGATCTGATGTTCTTTCCCTTGAGCCTGAGCAGGATAATGCATGTAATGTGGAGGACTCTGCCTAAAACAATATGGTATGCGGTTGGAGCTCTGCTGCTGGTCAAAGGACTCGCATACGTGGTCTCTGCAATAAAGAACCATCGCTTTTCCGCGCTGCACACATATCTGAATAAAGTTACGGGATTTCTAGTGTTTGGGGTAGGTTACGTCATCTCCACTCAGATCGCGGCTCCTTATTGCTGGGTTGTATGTGTTGTAGGCATACTTGCATCACTTGAAGAATTGTTTATACACATTACCACTAAAGAATAGAATCATGATAAAGAAATTATTGAATCACTTATCAAAAGAGAAAAATCTGATGTTCAATCAATAAATTCCAAAAAATTACAGATTTAAAAAAAATAATTGTAATTTCATCAAATAAAAGGTATTATTTTTAATTATTTGTTTATATTTTTTAATAACAATTTTTTTATTGTATAATTGGTGTTTTGTGAAGGTAATGTGTAAAAATTTAATATTTAATTTTATTTTTATCAATGTATAACTACATTTAAAAATTCTATTTTTTTTTTTAAAAAACTTAAAGAGATATTTAATGATTTAAATTTATTTTTTTAATAAATCTTTGTTTAGTTATTAACACTATATATTCTTTGTTATATTCATTTAGTAATTAATTAATACTTCCATTTTTATTTTTTTATTTGTTTTAATTATTTAATTTTTATAGTTTTTATCTAAAAATTTAATTTGTTTATTTAATATGAATTCTAATAATAGTTCCGATAAAGAAGAAACAAATAAATCAAATAAAAATGAATTAATGAAACAATTACCAAAATTAAAGGAATCAATAAAACAAAACAATCCAAATCAATTTAAAGAAATTATTTCATCAGAAGAAGCACCATCACTTAATCAAAATACAATAAATAAATTATTAAATAAATCTTTTATAAATTATAATCAAGGAAATTCATGTCAAAAAGAAATAATAAGTTTTTTATTAAATTATGGAGCAAATCCAAATTATAGATTAAATTTTGATATTCATAAAGATTTAAATCAAAAAAGAAAAGAAAAAGATAAAAATCCTTTATTAAATAATATAACTCCATTAATGTATTCTTGTTTAAAAGGTGATATTGATTTATTTAAAATATTAATGAATAATGAAAAAATAGACATAAATTTAAATGATAATGAAGGGAAGAATTGTTTATTTTATTTATTTTATAATTTTAATAATGATGAAAATAAAAATATAAAATATGAAATGGCAAAAGAAATTTTAGAAAATAAAAATTGTAAAATTGACATTAATTCAATAAATAATAAAACAGGAAAAAATATATTAATGGAAAGTATAATAATAAATGATTTAAATTTTATAAAATTAATATTAAATTATAATCCAAATATAAATCATATAAATCCAAAAGATGGAAATACTCCAATTCATTATGCAATATTTACTAAAAATAAAGAAATAATTAAATTATTATTAGATAGAAATTGTGAATTAAATATTAAAAATCATAATCAACAAACTCCTGTTGATTTAACACAAATTTCAAATTGTGAAACAGAAATTTATAGTATGTTAGCAGGAAAATTTGCAGAACAAATGAAAGAAAAATCAATTAATAATAATAATATTATTAATAATGAAAAATATGAAAAGCAAATTAATGAGAATGAAATAAATAAAAAAGAAAAAAATGAAAATTACAATGATAATAATAATTCTTTATTAAATGAATATATTTATCAAAATAAATTAAAAGAAATAAAATCAAGAATAGAAATTCCATTTTCTTTTAAAAAAATAAATAATTCTGAATTTTATTTAGAAAACTCGAAAAATATAGATAATAATAATTCATTTGAAAATAAAAAATCAACACCAACATTATATATAGATTTAAGTGATGAAGATGGTGAAAATCAATTAATAATAGAAGATTTAAAAAGAGAAAATGAAAATATTTCTCATCAATTAGATTATTCATTTGAAAATATATTAGAACAACCATTAAAAGAAAATTATCAATTAAAACAAGAATATGAAAAACTAACAAATGAATTAAAGCAATTAAATAATAATATCGAACAAATAAACAATGAATCAAAAAAACAAGAAGAAGAAATAAAATCACTTAAAAAAATAATAGAACAAGAAAATAATTATTTAAATATTTTACTTTCACAAGAAGAAAGTTTAGAATTAATGGAAGATCATAATAAAATTCCAAATAAAACAGAATATCTTCAAAAAAAATTTTCAAATGAATCATATCAAGAAAATTATATAACTCAAAATTTAAGTAAAGATATATTAGATTTTCAAAGATATAATCAAATTCAAATGACACAAAAACAACAAATAATAAAATCTTTATTTTCTTCTATTCAAAATATAATTGATTCATTAAAATTAGATTATCAAATTCAAATTTATGGTTCTTATGCTACAGGATTATGTTTACCTTGGAGTGAATTAGATTTAGTTTTAATACCTAAAAAAAATAATAATCAACATGGAAAAGAATTTACAATATTACAAAGTTTATATATTACAATCAAAGAAATTAATTGGATTATTTCTTCTAAATTTATTGAAAATTTCATTTATCCTTTTATTACTTTTCAAACAGATGAAACTTTTAATAATATTACTGTAAATATAAGTATACAAGATATTAAACATAATGGTTTAAAATGTGTTGAATTAACTAAACAATTTATGAAAAATTATACAGCTTTTGAACCATTAATAATATCATTAAAGCAATTATTAAAAATTTCAAATTTATTATCTTTAATAGGAAAATTAAATTCATATGGATTAACATTAATGATAATATTTTTTCTTCAAATTCAAATATCAACAAGTGTATATAATATAAATGACAAGTCAAATTTAGGAAAATTATTTTTTGAATTTATTAAATTTTATGGAATGAAATTTACAAATAATTATATAAATATAAGAGTAGGAAGAAATGAACAAATAGAAAGAGAAACAAGAGATTATTTAATTAATCATCCTACTCAATTAGTTATTATTGATCCTTTAAATCATATGAATAATGTTGCTGAAAGAACTTTCTGCTTTCTTAATGTTAAATTAGCTTTTAGAATAGCTTTTATTAATTCTAATGATATTTGTGAATGCTCTTGTCATTATCTTATTGGTGAACAACAAAAAATTTTAGAATTGGGAAGTGAACATTGTATTTTAAATAAAATTTTTAAAACTGTTAAAAGGCTTAAGTCTATTTAATTATCTTGTTTATTTTATTCTTTTTTCCATTATTATTTTTTTTAAGTGGTTTATTATATTTTTATTTTTATTTTGAATTGTTTTATATATTTATTTTTAATAGTAAAAAAATTACATTTGAAAAAAGAACAATTATAATATTATTATTAAATATTTATCCTTAAAAAAAATGTTAAATGAAATATTTAATAATTACAGTGAAAAAAAATCATTATTCCCAAAATTAAAAGAGGAAAAAAATATAGAATTATCAAAAGAAGAATTAAAAAATAAAAAAGACACATTTTTAAATGAAGAAGAAATAGTATCATCAAAAAAAAAAGTAGAAGAAACATTATCAAAATATTGTACATTATATGAAAAAAACTCATTAAAACCATTAAATATAGAATATATAAATAAAAAAAAGAATAGAGAAAATTTAAATAATACAACAGGACCAAAATGGTTTAATATGAAAAAACAAGAATTAACTCCTGAAATTAAACAAGATTTAAAAGCTATTCAATTAGGAAAATTTTCTTCTCCTTTTGAATTTCATAAAAAAAATGATAAAAAAGGTTATGAAAAATTTTTCCAAATTGGTGTTATAAAAGATAATTTATTTCACGGGAAAAATTCTAGACTTAAAAAAAATGAAGTTAAAAATAGAATTGTTGAAGAACTTTTAGATTATGATTTAATTCAAAATTACTCTAAAAGAAAATTCGAAGAATTTCAAAATAAAAAAAGAAATCTGGGTTTGAAAAAATCAAAATTAAATAAATATAAAATTAATAGTAAAAAAAAAGGAGTTGTTACTAAATAAAAAAAAAATTTATATTAATATTAATTTATTTATAATTTTAGAAAGAAATAAAATTTTATTCTTTTTTTTTATCAATTAAATAATTCAATAAAAAATACCATTTTAATAAAGAATCTTCATTATCAGAATTAAAAATAAGTAGACATTCATTAACATCAGAAAAGGAAGATTGCATTAAATTATCAATAAGAATATTTTTTTCATTTTTAAAAAAAGCGAATTTATTAACAATAATGAAATGAAACAAAAATTTATTATTATAAGGAATTTTACAAAAATTAATTCTAGAAATATGAGATAAAGAAATAATAGAAATTGGATTTAAATCTCTTAAAAATTGTTCTTTACTTTTATAATATTTAAAATATTTTGAAGTAATTAAACAAAATTTTGAAGAATACATTTTTGGTTTTTTATTATAATATTCATAATTTATTAATTTCTTTAATTCACCATGAAAAATTATTCCTTCTTCATTTTTTATTATTTCCTCAAAGTTCTTATTTTCTGGAATCAAATTTCCAAGAGGAATTTTTTTTAATTTTTTTTCTAATAACTTTATATCTTTTTTATCAATAGGATTAAAATTTGCTAAATTTTTTTTAGCTTCATTAAATAATATTTTTTCTTCATAATTTAAAGTATTTTCATTATTAAAACCTAAATTAATATTAAATATTTCATTATTTAAAATATTTCTAATAAAATTATTCTCTAATTGAGAATGATCTTCATAAAAAGGATTATTTAATTTAGAAATCATACTATTATTTTCATTGTTATTATTTGCAAATATTGGAGAAATATTTTTTGAATCAATATTTATTTTTTTTCCATTTATTGATTTTTCGTTTTTAATTTTTAGATTGTTTCCTTTTAAAATATTTAAATTTTGATCTTCTATTATTTCTATTTTAGCATCAAATACGCTTGTCATACTTTCATATTCATTTTTTTTCTTCTTCTTTATTTCTTTGGTTTCATTATTTATTTTCCCTTTTATTAATTTCTTTTCTGAAGTTTCATTATTTTTATCTTTTATATTATTTTTTAATTTATTATTTGATTCTTTTATTAAAGATTCATTATATGTAATTATATTCAATTCATCTTCATTTGGAACTTTATTAAATTTCATTTCTGTTAAATCTTCATATTTTTTATTTCTACATATTTTACAATTTATTCCTCCTCCCATTTTTTAAAATTAACATTTTAATTATAAATTATAATTAAATTTTTTAATAAATTTTAAAAAAATATATCTCCAAAAGAAAAATTCTTTTTAACTCTTTGATAATAAATGGGGATTGGGGATTGGGGATTGGGGATTGGGGATTG
>JAEEGK010019675.1_pt1 | contig 14448 bp, 10 predicted proteins | sample 8958771 | NCBI WGS metagenome assembly JAEEGK01 (sample SAMN16246547, study PRJNA631951) | gut metagenome | biome: gut microbiome; feature: rumen; material: SC-attached | host: Bos | place: Iran: Karaj | collected 2018-10
CAATAGGCATCCCAATACTTGTCATTTTCCGTCCAGAAGCGGAGCGTGAGATTGACGGAGCTGTCCGCCAGTTCGGCGACGAGAACGGTCGGTGCGGGATCCTTGAGGATGAGCGGATGGCGTTCCATCATGGCTTGCAGTAGCTTGATGCCGTCTTCCAGATTGTCGCCGTAGTCGATGCCGACCGTGATGTCGGCACGGCGGACTTTGTTGCTACTGTAGTTCGTGATAGGGGCGGCGATGATGGAATTGTTCGGCACGAAGATGTCCTGTCCCTGCGGCGTGCGCAGTTTGGTCGTGAACAGGCCGATTTCAAGAATTGAGCCGGACATGCCTGCGCATTCCACGAAATCGCCTGTCTTGTAGGGATGCTGCGTCAGGAGGAAGATGCCTGCCGCGATGTTGCTCAGCGTATCCTTCAACGCGAGACCGACGGCAAGGCCGGCGGCACCGACAACCGTCAGAACGGAGGCTGTGTTGATGCCGAGAAGTTCCAGAATGATGAGCAAGGCGAAAGCCATGGCCATCAATGTGAGCACGCGGTTGATGATGCTGACAAGCGACACGTCCAATGAATATTTTTCGGCAGCCTTGTTGAACGCCTTGTGGATAAGTTTGTTAAGAAAATAGGCGATGATCAGAATAACCGCTGCGAGCAGGATAATTTTGCCGAAATGGAGGATGTCGCCTTTGAAAGAATCCCACATTTTCTCCCAGACGGTTCTGACATCGCCTTTGGCAAGCTGTTCAAGGACGGCCTTTGTCTTGAATGTGGCGGCTTGGAGGGCTTCTTCAGTTTTGATGGCTTCTTCCGGCATGGTGAATCTCCTTTTTTGTTAACATGGCGGCGAGCATGCCGTCCATGGATGGTGTGTAATCTTGAAAAACGAACATCCGCCCGTTTCATGGTACCAACCATAAAATAGCATGGAAAGAGCTTCCACGCAAGCGTGGACAGGCATGATTCACATGAAGAAGATGCCATTGTTCCAAATCAAAGGAGATTGCATTTTCATGCAATCAGTCATTGACGCAATCGTCGTGTGTCGCTCAAAACATGAAAATAATTTTTTCCTAAAATACAGCGGCGGTGTGGGAGGGGCGCACTCCAGTGCGACCGATTGCGCAACGCGCAATCAGTCATTGACACAATCGTCGTGCGCCGCCCGAAACATGAGAATAATTCTTTCCCAAAATATAGCGGCGGTGTGGGACGGCGCACTCCTGCGCGACTGATTGCGCAACGCGCAATCAGTCATTGATTCAACCATCGTGCGTGCAAAAACATGCCTGACTTGCGGCATCTTCGATGCCGCGGTCGCACTGGAGTGCGACCCTCCCGTCCGCGATTATACTCAACATGCAATCATCATTGACACCATACACAGGTTCAATCGTCTTTTTGTTGACTCTATGTTTATTTTATTTAATTCATTTAATAATAGTATGTTATGTATTTTATATAGATACTTTTCTATTTCTTGATGGTATGTTGTTTAATATTGAGATATATCAATATTAATTAACATTTGTCAATGCGTTTCAATCCATATTGATTCATATCTATATGATATAAATTTATTTATGATTGATAAGCAGACGCGATTCATGTCTATGATGGATTACCATTCCGTCTTTTAGTTCATGAGAATTATTCAAAAATCATGACATCATCGGAAATTTTCGTAAATTCATAACCCATTTGATATAAATGGCTGAGAATTATCGATGAATTTTTTTGAAAATTCATGAAATTTATCATGAAAATTACTTGAATTCTCATATTGACATGGTAAAATTTTCCTATTCGTTGAAAGCAAAACGTCATCGCATGGGTTATATTATTAATTTATACGAGCAATACACAAGATGAAATGATTCCTCCATGTTTTTGATTTTTTATTTTGCAAAGGAGTTTTAATAATGTTATTTGTTATAATCTTTTGTTTACTTTTTGTTTTTTGCGATGTTGTGAAATCAGAAAACATACAATATGTTCAAATGTATGAAAAACAAGATCTTGCAATCGATCAATGGAAGGGTAGGGTAAAAATGCCTGGTCAAAAGATATATTGCTTGAATTTGAATAGTCAATATCTTAATGAATATGTGGTTCGCTATTATAAAATAAGTATGTCATTGGCTGAACTGCCTTCGATTCATTTTATATTGGAATATATCAATAAAGAAAATAAGAATGTATTTGATTTAAGTATTAGTCTTTTTAATTCAGATATTGAAGCTCAAGACAATTTACTAGGGAATATATCTAAAAGTTCGATTGTTCCTGATAAAATCAAAGTGTCGCATTTCAAAAGTTCATTGAATATACATGGTATGGTCGATATTAAAAATATATCACGAAATAATGAAAAAATATATGGCGATCATACTGTGATTTATGGTTCATATAATCATATTGCTTTTACAAAAAACAATGCTTATATTGTCATGCATGTTATTGAATCATCAGATGAAAGTAACAATGAGAGGCTTATTGATATGTTAGCTAATAATATTGAAAAAATAATTACTAGTCAATTATCAAGTATTGATAATAGGGATAAGAATGTTAAGCTAAAAATAAAATTCAAAAATGACAAACTAGAAAACCGCAATGCAAATTTAAATACGAAATCCACGAAAATGAATAATGAAGTTTCAAAGTGGAATGATAATCGGAGCCAACACAAAGAGGGGAAAGACGAGGAATTGGAGCGAAAACTGAAGTCCATGCCGAAGGCTGAGGCGCAGGAATACTGTTTGGACAAGGCATTGGAATTGGCGGAAACGCCAAAGGGACATGAGGAGGAACTGGCTCTTTATCTGCGTGGGCTTCCTTTCCCCGAGGAAACGCAGGTGTCAAAGTTGCTGCATCGCATTTGTGACAATTCTCAAGATGTGGAACTGCTGGACACTGTTGCGCGGATTCAGGGGAAATGGCTTTCACGGGAGGCTGAGCAACGGGAAATCATGCTGGCGGACTTGACGGCTCTGCTGGAGAGCAACGACGGGCGTCTCAGGGCCATGGCGGTGCAGGCACTTGGACGAAGCAGTTCACTTGACGCATTGCCTCCATTGCTGGAAATGCTGGAGAAAGATGGCTATAATCGCGATGAGGTACTGTCGGCAATTCTAAAGTTATTGGGAGAAAAGGCTAACGTAAAGGCATTAAGTGAAGAGCGGATTGAATCCATAAGAAATGCGGCAAGGCAATATCGGAAAGCGTTGAAGACCTTGCGTGAAGCCGCTGCCCTTGATGAGCAAAGCGGAGAATAATATACAAGGCAAATACTTGCATAAGGCGTTTTCTTGAATATAATATATTCTTTTGGAATACTTGTCATGTAATCTTTTCTCTGTGCCTGTAAGGCAAAGGAGGCCATTATCCTGTTCACGACAGCGGCGCCGACTGGTGCGGTTGGGGATTCGCCATGGAACAGCAGACTGTTAATGGCGATACTATTTGGGTACAAAAATATACTTCAAACGAGGCTAACCAATTGCCTGTATCAACCCTGAAAACTGATCCTGTTTTCCACCTGCATCCTGCTGAAATGGATTCAGCAACTATTTCTCAAGACTCGATAAATGAATTATTTGCCAAAGGAATACCAGCCTTGTCTTCTCCATGCGGGGTAAAAGCAGTAATTGGGGTAACGAGTGTTAACATGGATTCTTTTATACAAAAAAAAGAAGGGCCAGAACCAGAAGCTTTTGAACCAATATGGGGACGTGAAAATGGCCTATGGCTTCATAGTGATATCAAAAATATGGCATTTTTCTATAATTATGAATTCTTTTATAGTGTTTTAAATGAGGAATAAAATGAAACTTATTATTTATTTTATCATGCTGATTTATCTTTGTGCGTTAGGTGATGTAAAATACAAGGAAGCGTGGAGTGTTGGCAGTGTGACTATAAATTATGGAAAGCCATTGGATAATACCAGTGTTTTCCCTTATCATCCTTCTAGAGAAGAAATTAAAAAGGCGGTGTTAGGGGCTGGTAAGATAGACTTCAAAGTCAAAGTCATGGATGAAGATGGTCGTCCAATAAAACAAGCAAGAGTTGATGCATTTTTGAAGATAAATGGTTTTGGTGCATCGGGATTTAAATATAATGAAAAACATGAATTGACAAATGAAGATGGTATTGCTGAAATCAAAGGTGCATGTGATGGAAATGTTCTTTTTTATGTGAGAAAAGCGGGGTGGCATTCCAGTTGCAGAACAGAATTCTGCTTTATTGACATGAATAATTTTTCTCTTCATGACGGTAAATGGCAGCCATACGGCATGACTCATGAAATCATACTAAGGCCTATTCAGAATCCCATTCCCATGATTCGTCCCCACGGGCTTGATTTGGCTCATGTCTTTCCCAAGACGGGAGACAGCATTGGATTGGATTTGTTCGCCTGCGACTGGGTAGGGCCGTCGAGAAAAGGCGAAACAGTAGATGTCATTTTTACTTATCGTAAAGAGGAAAATTCAAAAGGCTATCGCGAAACATTGACTCTCACTTTTCCGAACAAAGGGGATGGCGTTTATAGGCTGCCTTGCAGGAAATGGTCCACTTTTCAGACCGAATACCACGCATCTACTGATAGCAACCTGTACCAAGACCATCTGGCGTTCCATCGGGAGATTGCATACAAGGCCAGCAGTAGCGGATGGACACCAAATGGGCGCAGCGAAGTCATTGTCGCCAAAAACGATTTAGGTATTGATGACTATCTGATTTTGCGAACTCGAACGCAGCTTGATGAAAACGGACAGGTGGTGTCCTGCCACTATTCCAAGACCACGACTGCAATCGACTTGTTAAAAGGACGGTTTAGAATCGGATGGTTGACGAATCCGACACCTAACGACACGAATCTGGAGGAGGACCCGAACCGCCGTCTTGATCTGTCGGATTTGAAGGAGATGGAGCGGATACGCATTGAGAAGGCGCGGCGGGAGGAGGCCGTGTCCAATGTCGTGTCGGGCTTTGTCGCGGCGGTGAAGGCGGGGCGGAGGGATGAGGCCATGTCCTTCTGTTTCAATCGGACGCAGCTTGCGATGCAGGACATCACGCAATGGCTTGACAGGAATATCCCGCTGTTTGCCGGGGGCGAGATGGACGTGGAGGCGGAGCCGAGACAGTTTATCGCGGAAGAATCGGCCATCGTGCCCGTCCGCTACTGGCGGCCGGACGCTCCTGAAATGTTTGACATCAGGCCCGTATGCATGTATGTGACTGACATTGACAAATGGCTGTTACTGCCGGATTTCGAAAACTGGAAAAACAAGCATTTTATACTCACTACAGGAATGGTCATGGATTTCGAGAGGCTGACGCCTTTGTTCGAGGAATACAGGCGAGAGCGGATGAACCTTCCGAAGCCACCGCCGCCGGCCGCCGATCCGGACGCGGAGCCCCGCAGGAAAGCGGAGGAGGCCCGTAAGGCGGCGGAGAAGGAGGCGGAGCGGAAGGCGGCCGTCGATCCGCCGGAAGGCGCGGCGGTCACGAAAACGCTGTCGGATTTTCTGGATGCGTTGAAGGCTGGCAGGCGGGAGGAGGCGCTTTCCTTCTGGATGCCGGCGGACGCGGGGCAGAAGGAGCGGATCGGACTGTGGCTGGACAAGGCCCTTCCGTTCTTCAAGACCGACGAGGTGGAACTGGTGGCGGCGGGCAAGGTGTTCGCGAAGGACGGCGTCGCCATCACGGCCATCCGCAAGTGGCGGAAGGCCGACCCCGAAATATACGGCATTGAAATCGCCTGCATGGTCCGCCGCGACGGCAAATGGCGGCTGATCACGAACTTCGAGGATTTCCGCGACCGGATTAACAAGCTGGACAACGATACATTGAACGTCTTCAACAAACTCGAACAATACTATTGGGACTATAAAAGGGAGCATGTCGAGATTGTCCGCAAGCGGAAGAATGCGCGTTTCTATTAAAGAAGGCGATCAAGAGCCTTGCCGGTTGCGAAAAGGCATTGTCTCAAGGAGGATTGCGTTTTTGCGGAATCGGTCGCTTGGGGAAGCGATCCTTCCAGTTGATGCATAAGTTATTGGTATTGCGAGTTCCGCAAATTATAAAATCATAATCTGCGAAAACGATAAAAAAAATGTCGTTTCCGCAGATTATGATTTTATAATTTGCGGAAACGTGATTTTCAGGCATTGTTTCCGCTTTTGGGATCATCATTTCCCATAGTCTTTCAGCGTTCGTATCTGGAAGCCTTCAAAATAGTGTTTGTAACCGACGCAGTATTTGCCGTCGATGCAGGCGATGGGGCGGAATGGCTCGGGAAGACGCATGAAGCGATGCTCCTTTGGAATCATCGCGGCTCTTTCGCCGAGCAGAATCTGTCCGCTGAAGACGGTGAGCAGCAGATCAAAACGCTGTAGATCATCGTATTTTGATTCGGTTTTCATCACTTCGGACAAATCCAGAACGACCTTCTTGAATGAATCGTCGCCGTAGCGTATCGGTATGTCCGATAGATGTCCGTCGGCTCCCATGAGGTAGATTGGCTGGAAGTTTCCTTCTTTGTTGATTTTGCCGTATCCGAAGTCGCTACAGAGCCAGATTGTGTTGTCGTGCAACGTCATGTGACTGTGGGAAGGTTCGTGGAACGGGAGGTAGTTGGAAACTGCTTTCCATTCACCGGTCTTCCAATGATAGGCCCAGAGCTTGACGGTATAAGTCGTACCTGTCGGCGGCGGAGGTGATTCATGGAGAAGCAGAAGGATCCGGTCGTTAGCGGGATCGCAGAGAATCTGTTCCATGTAGTATGGACGGTCGATGCCCTGCAAGGGCCATTTGACGGAGCGGTCCACGGTGGATGCAAGCAGTTTCTTTTCCTTCGTCCGCACATTGTATTCCAGAAGAGTGCTTGGAGCATTTTGTCTTCCATCGAAGGTGAAGAAAAGCCGTTCTCCATAGCCAGTCATGCAATTGCACCAATTTTTGCAATAGTCTCCAAAGTCGATTCTCTCTGGTTGGGAACCATTTTTCGGGAACAGATAGACCATCCGCCCATCCGAAGCGACATAAACGTCATCGAGAATCGCCCCGAATCGCAAACCGCCGTAGATGCCTGGCATTTTGATTTTTGTGACTTCGAAGGACTGCATGCTGCCGGCGTCTATTTTCAGCAGGAATGCCGTGTTGTTTTCAAATGTCACCACATAGAATGATTCGTTTTCATATCCGATGAAAACCGTTGTGGCGTTTTTCGCTGTCAAGCGGCTTTCCAATGGCTCGTAGATTTCCGCATACGGCGATTCGACGGGCGTCGTGTCGCCTACGGCGGGCTGTATTCCGAACTTCTTTTCCAGTTTTCTTCGTTGATTCCGGAAAAAGTCCTTCATCCGTTTCCGTGGAAATTCATTGAATTTTGGTTTTTTGTCGAATATTTTCTGGCTTTCCTCCTCCATGACAAGCAGTTTATCATAGACCATTTTCGCTGTTTCGGCATCCCATTTTTCAAAGCCGGAAAGCAGTGAAATTTGAAATATGTCAAATTGATTGAACTTTCTGATGGCGAGTTCATTGATTGCCAGTTTTTGCTGGAGAAAATCCGGATCATCACGACTCCATATTGGTGCGCTAAAACCCATGTGTGTTTTTATTCGAGCTCCGTTTTCAATAATCCTCTGGAGTTGTTCATAATAGAACGCCAGATGGTTGGGAAAATCCAATCCCATGTTGCTCTGACGTCCTTCCATATTTGTCCGAAGCTTCATAAGGCCATTCAGCCCCGTGTTCGCCAAAATGACAAGGTTGGAGGAAAGCAGCAGTTCGGAGGCTTTTTGGTAAATTCGGCGGTTTTCAGGAGTCATGTTTTGGGAAAAAGGACTGTGGAGCTGCACTTGAAGATTCAAATCCAGATATGCCTTCTGACGGTTCGACTTGTAGCGCAAGGCTTTGATGTTCGGGTTCGAGACGATAGGGTGGTTGTCCTTGAAGTCCATGTCGCTGAAACGTTCCAGTTCGGGCTGAAGGTCTTTTGCATCCGCAATTAGCTTTTCAAGAGCTGGATAGACAAATTGCTCCCACCAATGGAGATTCCATGGCAGATTGCAGAGCATGTCCAATTCATAGACATACTGGCATCGTGTCTCAAATTTGAATACGGCATCCGGCCAGCGTGGGCCAGGCATGTCCGCCAACGCCAGCAATTCCTTGTCCAACTGCTTCTTTCCCAGTGTGATGCAACGTTCGGTCAGATCCGTGAACGTGTCGATTTGTTTTTGAGACATCCGCTTCATCCGGTATGTGCTCATGCCGCCTAATATCTGGGAGACAATGAATTTCTCGTCCTGCGTAAAACTGCCGTTTTTTTCGGCCAGTTCCGTGCCCAGTTTCATATTGTTCAAAGCGACATCAATGGCGGCGCTGTCTTGCTGAAACGGCATTTTGCCAAATATCTGCATGGTGGAAAGGAAGGCGATGCGCGACAATTCCATTTCATAGTCATTATCCAAGGCGAAGGCGCTTGTTCCGGATGCGATGGCGTCGGTGGCAAGACCATGGCGGATGGCGAACCACGCTTCGTTGATGAAATCGCGGGCCTCGCCGCTTTTGTCTTCCTTCATGGGGGCTGGCAATGTCAACGATTCCAGAAACTTACGGCAGTCTTCCGTCAACGTTTCCGGCTTTGCGAAAGTGGCTTGCGTTTCGCTGATTTGCGTCTTGCCGTCGGGGGAGAAGAACTGTAGTTTTAAGATGATGCCGTTCTTGCCGTCGGAAACGGCGGACGGCTTAAGGATGTTGGTTCCGGCGAATAGTTTGTCGGTCAGCCCTTTTTCCTGTGCGTTGGGTTCGTTGAGCAAAAACAGCAGATGGCGACGCTCCAGCAAAGCCACATTCTTCTTGTTGCAAAGGAGTTGCAGAAACGTTTCCTCCAACTGCCTGGCAAATTTTGTCTGATTGTCCGATAGATGGATCGGAACAAGTGGCATGGCGGAAAGTTTATATAAAGTGTCTCCGCCGAAAGAGCGCTGTTTGGCGACGGCGTCGCGGATGGCGTTGAGCAGTTCCTGCTGCGATGATATTTTTTGGTCTTCCAGACGGACGCCCGTTGTGCTGTCGAAGGCAATCAACTGACTGTGTTTCAGCAGGATGAAGAGCTGCGTGTTTTGCATCAGCAACGGATCCGGCACGAAATCGCTCAAGGCGGAGAGCTTGATTTCCTTTTCGATGGCGGCGATTTCCGCGCGTTCAAGGAATGCCAAATCATCGTCATTCGACAATTCCGCCAACGCGAGATCCGCCATTTTGCGGCTTGCTTCGTCCAGTGGAATCAACGCCAGACGCAGTTCCGCCATGGCTGAAAGCGACAACAAACAGCATAGAATGATCGCTGGAAGTTTTTTCATTTAAATCTCTGTTTAGGTATTGGAAATAGACGTGCCACCAGTATGGCATATGATGCTTAAGGAGAAAAACTCGCGAAGCGATGACAACCGCCGAGCCGCCGGAGCCGTTGGCTTTTTCAGCATTTGGAATTCATTTTATCCAAACAAATCCTTTAGCAGATTGACGGCCCGGCGGCGAGGCATTCTGTGAAATCCGTGTAATCTGTGGTTTGATAAAAAATCGTGTTAATTCGTGTTGATTCGTGGTTCTATTTCAACGTTTTCAGCACATCGGCGGCGAGTTTCAACGTTGCCTGGTTGATGGCGTCTTTGGCGGCGATGACATAGGTCGCTCCCGCCATCGTCTCCTTTCTCGCGCCGACCGACAGCAGTTTGTTCTCTTTGACGTTGAAGACGGAAAGCTCCACGCGGGCATCCGCGCTCTGGAATTTGTGGTATTGGCCGGCGTTGGAGGCGATGGCTTCGCAGATGATGGCGAAATCCGCTTCGCTGCGCACGGTAACGACTTGGAAACCAAGGGCGAGCAAAATCTTCTTGAGGGCGATGTCCGACGCGGGATCCGGAACGGACTGGTGGATATTTTCCTTCACAGACAGATAGACTTTGCGATTTGCGCCTTTCACATCCGCCAGGCGGTCGGCGACGGAGAACACGGTGGCTTTCTTCGGCAGCAGTTTCTCAAAATCCGTCTCCAGAATCGTTCTGACTTTTTGCGACAGTTCGGGCACGAGATCAAGATAATCATTCGTTCCGCTGACGCTGCAGCCTTTTACGCGGCTTGTTTCGACACCGATGATTTTGGCGACAAGATAGTGCTTCTCGCCCGCGTCGAACACGGAGCCTGTGATGAGAATCTTCGCGCCAATAAATTGGCCGAGCTTGACCTGCGATTCAGGGGTGGTCATGCCGACGGCGGACAGATGGAGTTCGTCCAATGCCTTGTCCAGTTCGGCGCGTTCGACGAGATCGATGTTGCCGCCTTCCAGCAGGTTGACGAACAGCAGATCCGCAATGGACTTGCCGATTTTGTCGCCTTCCGCGCGGCGGGACCGCGATTCGAAATGCAGCACGGCGGTGGTGGGAACCATGACGGGTTCGGGAACGGCTTTTTCAGCCACGGCAGTCTCCTGCGCAACGAGCGCATTGCCAATGGCGAAGAGCATGATGGAGAGAAGTGCGATGGTCTTTTTCATTTTTCCAGCTCCTTTTTGAGGAATAGTACGTTGTCTATGTTTTGCAAATCAAAATCCGGCGGGAGAAGGATGACTTTGTCTCCGATGACATGGTGGGCGATGATCCATGCGACGCCGCCCGGCGTGTTGTCGATAAGTTGTTCCCGTTCATCCAATATGACGCTCAAACCGCCTTTTTTCTTATTCATTCCCATGGAAATTTCCGTCCAGTCGGCTGGATTAATTTTGATGGGAAAGTCGCGTCTGTCTGTGAAAATGACGATTTTCGCGGCGTATGACAATATGCCTATTCGGTCGAATTTCGGGGTGGCGGTGATGAAGAAGCAAGGCCTGATGCCATTTGTTTGTTGTTTGATGCCAATGGCTTCCAACTCATCACGGCGGCAGTTGATCTGCCCGGTGATGCCATCCAATAACTTCTGCGGATAGATGGTGATGGAGGCCGTTTTTTTACCGTCGATGAACAGGACGGCCGTCTCTTTAGCCGTCAATAATGGAAACGAAACGTTGATGGGATTCGCCGCGCCGCCGCCGGCCAGAAAACGGCCATGGTCGGATTCGATGCGCCATTCCGTCTGGGCGGAAAACGGCAGGCTTTGCTCCTTGCCGGACCATACATTAATATGGTGGCGCGGCGGCAATTCAACCGCCATCGCCATGAGACAAATGGCGAAAAGCATGGTTCCGAGAAGTTTTTTCATGGCGCACTCCGTTAGATGGCTTCCCGAATTGGAAGTATTTGCAATTCAAGATTGTAGTCCTTTGAAGACGCGTTGGCCGCGAAATGGCCGCCGCTCTTTTGGACGGCGACGATGTCCTTTAGAACATGCTGTTGGCCGACGGTCAGGCTGAAATCGACGACCGCCTCGCTGTCGGAACAGCGGCTGATGAGCAAATCGCCTGTGACAGGGCCGTTGCCGATGGTCACGTAGTCGTTGTCGGACACGATGACGTCAATCGTCATGGGCGCTGTCCCGTCATGGTTGGACAGCCGCATCTTGAGGCAGTAGTCCGCCGAGTTCTCCTCCTGTCGGTCGCAAGTCACGACTTCGCCGTTGATTAGCGCGACGCCTGTTTCGGGAAAAATCGCCTCCGCCATTTCCAGCGGCTGGAGATCGTTCTGTTTGTCGGAGGGGGCATGATTCATGCGCAGGGAAACGGAAAGAACGATGACGACGGCAATAACGGACACCGCCGCCAGAAGACGCCTTCTGCGGTTCTGCGCAAGGCGGTTATGGAAATCCTGGCAGAATTCGTCGTCGGTTTTGCCGTGAAGATTTTGAATCATGTTGGACGATTTCATGTCTTCCAGCAAGTTGTCTATTTGTTGTTCATTCATCTTTCAGTGCCTCCCGCAGCAGTTGTTTGGCTTTATGGATTCGTTGGTAGAGTGTGTTGACGGGGCAGCCGAGAAGCCGTGAAGCTTCTTCAGTGTCGACACCGCTCAATAGGGCGATATGGATGGTTTCACGGTATATTTCCGGCAGTTCCGCGATGGCGGATTCAAGCTTCGTAACTTGTTCTTCATGAGATGGTTCAGATTCCGTTGCCGTTTCCGGAATGGAATTCGTCGTGATCGTGTTTTCGTGTTGTCGTTTCCGGTAGATGTTGTAGCTTTCGTTGATGACGATGCGGCCGAGCCAACCGGTCATTTTTTCCGAAGAGCGGACGAAAAAGCGTCGGTTCCAACCTTTTAGGAGTGCCATTTGCACGGCGTCATCCGCATCCGCGGCATTTTTGAGAATGCGCAAGGCCATGCCGCGAAAGAACGGAAGGTGTTCGCGCACAATTTCTTCAAAATGCTTTTCCGTGTACGGGGAGAGGATGGACATCAGGCTTGAACGGACGGTTTTCGTTTTTGCTTTTATTTATATGACGCCCAAAACGCTGTTTTCTTAGCGGATTATTTGTTTTTTTTCGTTTTTTTTTCTACGAATAGTACGAACTTTGAGTCCACAAAATACTCAAAAGACTCAAAAAACATAGAGCCACTGGAACTGTGTAAATATATCATAAGCCCCAGTGGCCCAGAATGTTGTGCTAAACGATCATTCCGCTTTGTTGGCGAAGGTGATGACGCGCTGCGGGAACGGGATGTTGAGGCCCGCGCCTTCGATTGCCGGCTTCAGATTCCGCTGGATGTCCCAGTAGGCGTCCCAGTAGTTGGCGTTTTCCGTCCAGAAACGGAGGGTGAGATTGACGGAGCTGTCCGCCAGTTCGGAGACGAGGACGACCGGAGCGGGATCCTTGAGAATGAGCGTGTTGCGTTCCATCAGTTCCTGCAGAACCTTGATGCCTTTTTCCAGACTGTCGCCGTAGTCGATGCCGACCGTGATGTCCGCGCGGCGGACTTTGTTGCTGCTGTAGTTCGTGATCGGCGCGCCGATGATGGAGTTGTTCGGCACGAAGATGTCCTGCCCCTGCGGCGTGCGAAGCTTCGTCGTGAACAGGCCGATTTCCAGAATGGAGCCGGACATGCCCGCGCATTCCACGAAGTCGCCCGTCTTGTACGGATGCTGCGTCAAAAGGAAAATGCCCGCCGCGATGTTGCTCAGCGTGTCCTTCAGGGCGAGGCCGACGGCCAGGCCGGCGGCGCCGACGACTGTCAGGACGGAGGCCGTGTTGATGCCCAGCAGCTCCAGAATGATGAGCACGGTGAAGGACAGCATCAGCAAGGTGATGAGGCGGTGGATGATGCTGACAAGCGACACGTCCATTGAATATTTTTTCGCTACCTTGTTGAACGCCTTGTGAATGAGTTTGCTGACGAAATAGGCGACGATGAAGATGACCACCGCCAGCAGGATGATTTTGCCGAAATGCCAGATTTCACCCTGAAGCGAATCCCATAGTTTCTCCCAGACGCCTTTCACGTCGCCTTTTGTCAGTTGTTCGACGACTGCCTTTGTCTTGAATGTGGCGGTCTGGAGGGCTTCTTCTGTCTTTTCAATTTCTTCCGGCATGATAATCTCCTTTTTGTGAACATGGCGGCAGCCGCGCCGCCGATGGTTGTTGTGTCATTTTGAGAAACGGACGTCCGTCCGTTTCATGATACCAATTATAAAATAGCATGGAAAGAGCTTCCACGCAAGCATGGACAGGCATGATTCATGGTGAAGGGGATTTCAGTGGTTTCAATCAAAAAAGACCGCTCGTTGCGCAATCGGTCGCTCTGGAGAGCGACCCTCCCATTTGATTCATAAGTTATTGGTATTATGGGTTCCATAATTTATAAAAACAAAATCTGCGAAAACGATGAAAAAAATGTCGTTTCCGCAGATTTTGTTTTTATAATTTGCAGAAATGTGATTTTCACTTAACGCGTTTTTATGGTTTTTTTCAAAAAAACTGCTGAAGCCGTCCAAACGTGACGGTGCAATGGCGCGTTTTATAAGATATGGTATGAAAATGATTTCAGGAGTTTTTCATGGACTACACAATGCACTATGAATCGCCGCTGGGCGGCATTACGTTGGCATCCGACGGAGAGGCCCTGTGCGGGTTGTGGTTTGATGGGCAGAAGTATTTTGCCGCTGGTTTGTCGCAAGACCATGAGGAAAAAGGACTTCCGATTTTTCGACAAGCGATTCGATGGCTGGACGTTTATTTTAGCGGCAAGGAGCCCGACTTCACGCCGCCGTTGACCATGCAGACGACTGAATTTCGAAAAATCGTCTGGAAAATCATGCTGTCCATCCCGTATGGCAAGACGATGACTTATGGTGAAATCGCATTGAAAGTCGCTGAAATGAAAGGACTTCGCGACATGTCTGCACAAGCCGTCGGCGGCGCGGTAGGCCATAATGCGATATCGCTGATCATTCCCTGTCATCGTGTGGTTGGGGCGGACGGCACTCTCACAGGCTATGCCGGC
>JAEEGK010019679.1_pt1 | contig 14446 bp, 14 predicted proteins | sample 8958771 | NCBI WGS metagenome assembly JAEEGK01 (sample SAMN16246547, study PRJNA631951) | gut metagenome | biome: gut microbiome; feature: rumen; material: SC-attached | host: Bos | place: Iran: Karaj | collected 2018-10
AGAGTTAAGATCAATTCAAATCCTTTAAACAACTCAGAAAAAGATTCAATGAACTTTGGTTCTTGGGCCTGCTTATTAATGCAATTTGTTAAAAATAATCGAGTGTCATTTGATATATTAAATTTCATAATCGAACCTAAGCTCTCAGCATCTTTCATCAAATCAAAACACTCATCCAGTTCTTTATAAACAATATCAGATGGCGCATGCAATTGTAAAGCACATGTCATATGTCCATTAAGGTCACGCCAAGTATAACGATTTACTATCGGCATATCCAATATTTTGGGCAACACATGGGCATCTGCAAATGAAGCATCTTTTTGGCATGCTTTTAGGATCAGTGCAAAAGTTGCTAACTGTTTGGCGCGTGTATCAAGATCAATTCCACGAAGGTTATATGTAAAGATGTACTCTACTGCCTCTCTACGGGTATAACCCTCATAAATGTAGAGATCATAAAGCAAATCGAAGCATTCGTTGAGAATATGGCCAGAACCGCATGCTAAATCGCCAACAAGAACATCAGTCAACTCCTTATACTTGTAGATAGCCTCCCTAGGCGTAGGCGCAGATGGCTCTATGAGATACAGCCATTTGGATTTGAACTCAGAGGTTGCATCAGGATTGTTATCAAGATAAATTCGGCCAATAGAATTCTGTACCATGTACTTTACAATCCAATTGGGAGTAAAAATCTGCGTAGCAGCAGGGATTTCGTCTGAATCATATTTCCCTTTCTTGGCAAAAACTTCCTCCTTGCGCTCAGATATATAAAACTGGTAGAGCCAACCTATCAACTCTGGCGAATGGAAGTCTGCATCTGTGATAAACTCCGTATGGTTCAGCAGGTCGATAAAGCCTCCCTCTGTCAGAATGTCGTTGGGCAAAAGCAGTTCCGTATAGTCAGACATCGCACCAAAACACTTGAAGAGAATTGGATTGTCATGGCAGAAAGCCGTCACAAGAATGGCAAACTGCTCTGTGGTCTTAGAGTCATCATCCAAAAGTTCCATTAGCAGTTGCCGTTGGCGTTCCTGCATCTGAGGAATGCGCCCCATGCGGGCTTCATCCACTATTCTTGGAGTGCGGGCTGCATCCACATACTCCAGAACTGGCTCGATGAGCTGGTTTTTCATCAGGATACGAATAGCGACAAGACGGTTGAACCAGGTGTAGGCTGCTTCTTCATACACTTCTTTGATGCCCTTTTGCTGGACTCGATTGTAAAGAGCTTGCCACTGGTGGTAGAAGCCCTCTGTCTGAAGCTGGCCATTCCAAAGTGAGCCACCCTGCATCAATTGCGGATGCATATGCTCCGGCGCGTTACCGTTCTTATCGAATCCTAACGTGATAATCTTGGCGGCAATACCTGCCTTTAACTTATTTCGTGCCTCTGTGGCGAACTTCTTTATTCTATTAGTATCCATTAGTTTGCTGTTTTCTATTTATTTCCTTATTGGTAACTATTTGTTCCCACGTTGGGAACTAATTGTTCCCTTACTGGGAATGTTTTGTTCCCAGGCTGGGAATAATTTACCTGCTACTTGATAATCATCACTCCATCGCTATCTACCATCAGCTTCAGCAGCTGTTCACGCAGTCCATCAAGGTAATGATCCACATCCTCCTGTGTTGACAAAGGCATCTTGGTCTTTGTCTGGAGAGTAATTTGACGAATATTCTTTGGCTTATTATCTTTCTGCTCATCATCCTTCTTGTTATCGTCTTTTTTATCCTCATTGTCTTTTTTGTTATGCTTGTTTGCATAATCGAGAATCTTTGCGATCTGCTCCTGATAGAAAACATCCGTGTTTAAGTTGTTTTGCAAAACAAGGATATTGTCTGGTGTGGTCTTTGCCAAAATGACATTTTCCCGATTAGGGAGAATACTATATGGCACGTTCTGTTCAGATGCAACTTTCTCCAAGTAATCGAACATTTCATTATAGACAATGCGAATCTTTTCACGGAAATTCTCACGTACTTGGTCTAGACTGTATTTCAGGTCACGCATCAGTTTAATGTAAGTACGCAGACCCTCTATTGGCCAAGGATCATTCTCAATCTTGATGAACTCGGTCACCTTGTCCTGTTCATCGATTGGGACAAACGGGAAGTTATACTCATTGTCCTTGGCAAACTGTCGAAGTTGTCGATAGTTGGCAAGTTGATCATGAGTAAACTGAACCACCTCTTTACACTTGTCTATCAGTTCGCGAGCCTCTTGCTGTTTGTCAATGACTGCCTGGAAGAAAGTCTCAGGATTACGCTCAGTAACCCAGGTGTCGAAGATGTCTATAGCTTTGTGTATAGGTTCTGCAAAGGCATAACTGCCAATCTCGCTTTCTATTTTGCGATAGCCTTCACGTTTATTGAACAGACTGTTAGGATATTCTTTCTCGCGAGCCATACGAAAGAGTTGAGTGCTGTCTGTTGTCGAGAAGGCTTCTGTTACGCCAAAGATATTCTTCCATGCAGCGGTAAAACTGTTAATCAGTTCCTGCGATATAGCCTTTGCCTGACGAAGCGTAAATTTATTGGTCTCCTGAATCAGACGACTGGCAACGAGGTTGGTCTCTACATTGGGATTATTAGCATAGCTGTAGTCACGGGCATGGCGACGAACCAATTCGTTGACAACATAGAGGGTACAGATGGCATCCCATCCGTAGGGAGCCTTACTGAACTTGCTGGTTACATCAGCCACGTTCACCTCCGCAAACTGCTTGTTTAAGTATATTTCCACCTCATGCTCAGCTGCTGTCAGCTGTGCATTCATACCATCGTAGTCACCCGGATTCACAGGACGAAGAATGGCTTTCTTCAATGCCTCTGTATTGCGAGGGACTGATGGGGTGTCAACAAGTGCGCCTTTGGTATAAATGCTGGACAGATGTTTCTGAATGGCATTATGGAAACGCTCGCTGCCACGCTTGTTGCCCAATTCTACATCGTCAACGACACGCATACCGCTGATGACAGGGCAGGTATCAAGAATCTTATGGAAATCTGGAGCAATGATAGCTTCAAACTGCTCACGTGCACGTTTCTCAAACTCCTTGCGAGTGTTTGCATTCTCATCACTAGTTGCAGGAGTGGCCATATAGCGGTTCACTTGACAATACCAGTAGAACGCGTTCTTCAGTTTTTTGTTCTCACTGAACTGAGGCCCAACATAGTAAACGAGTTTGTTGGGAATGTTGCTGAGAGCCAACTGCTCTGCACTGTCATAGTCAGTATCCATCGCAAACTCTACTACAACGTCTGGTGAGTTGGAAAGGAACTGACGCTGCTTGATAGAGGCTCCTACGGCAAAAGTACGAGTGAGATACTGCTCTTTGTTCTTCAAGGTAGAAAGGTACTTGAAGAATATCTCGCGTAGCATTTCAGCCTGAGTATTGTTATCCACGCCCTGGCTCTGAATGAGCTGAGCAACCTTCATTTCTTCTTCGCTGTAGAAAGTAAAGGTGTCTGGAACATTATTCTTACCTGGTTCACGACGAATGATGTTGTTCTGGCAGAGGTAATCAATAATTCGCTCAACCTCATTTTTAATCGTTATACGTGGTGTCTTGAAGTTATTTACAAGCAAAGTCGTAACATTATCAATATTCGCAGGGAATAGAAGCTGGTCAGTCTGCGAAATATTACAGATCATGAACAGTACATTTGCAACACGGACAGCCATCTTTGGGTCATGTTCGTATTTACGTGCCATACGGATGGCATTGTCAACGGCTTTCTGACCACGAGCTTGCAGGCCTTCCTCAAACATGTTGTTGTATAGTTCATCGAAAGAAACAAACTTTCCAACCTCTTCATTGGCATTGTTTTTGGCGGTAGAGTGGATAACTTTGATGATGCTTCGTTCATTACCCTTTACTTCTTTGGCAACATAGCCGAGATTTAGGAATGAGTTAAACACTTGCATAATGAGTTTAAACTGATAGGGCACGAAGGGATAGTAAGCCACAAAGTCCTCTTTCGATTCGTAAGCAACATAGCTATTGGGCAACTTAAACTGGAGTCCGAAAGAGGCCTTCTCCTGATCGTAGAGCTTTTCGAGAGTTGGCATCACACCCTTCTTTTTGTCAAGAATACGCTTTTGAGTAATCACTTCGGGTTGGGTGCCTTTCAGTGAAACCTTCACCTCAAAACGGCCTTTAATCTTTCCTTCCTTGTCTTTCTCTTCTGCAATGTTGCAGTCGTCAAGCACTTCTGAAAGGTCTTGCTGAGCTGTACAAGCTACCCAAACCTTGTTGTCACAAGCCTCAGAGAGCTTGGTGATGATTTCCTGTAGGTTCAGATAACGGTCACGCTCCTTGTTGATGAACTGGCTAACTTCATCGGCCAGCAGAATCAGGCGATAGTCATCTCCCTTATCCTTCAAGTAGGCTGCAAGCTCTGAGCTGAAACGGTCGATACTGATATTGGTGTCACGCCTCAAAATACGTTCACGGATGCTTTCCTTATCAAGAGTGGGAGCCAGTTCACTGGCAATGTCGAGAACCATGCCAAGCTCGTTGTCAATCATATCAGCAGCTTCGCCTGGATCATTCCAGTCGCCGCCTTCTTCAGCTATGCGTTCCTTGAACTGTTCGAATACTCCCTTTTCCTGCAGGGGCTTTTCGAGATTCTGAGCCAGAGTGAGGTTGAACTTATTGAATCCTCGTTTGCCGTTGAACTCATTCCAAAAAACATGCAAGAATGCTTTTTTCTTATCGGTAGAGTTGTCGTAACTGGTTTCAAGGTTAAAGATACAGGTGTCGATAGTGGCACGTTTCAGCCAATTAGCGATACTCAGCATGGCCTCGTAGTCACAACTGATATTGTGATTTTCGTCCAACGGATCAATGTCCTTAACCGCTTGCAGCAAACGCTCCAAGGCTTTCTCCTGAGTACGCGGGGTGATACAGTAATCAAGGTATTTTAGGAAGTGAGACTTACCTGAACCATAATAACCATCAATCCAAATACCCACATGGTCGTAGGGCTTGTTATTCTTGATGGCATCGAGGATTCGATAGAGTCCATTGATGATTTCATCAGTGAACACATACTCTTCTATTTCGATCTTTTCTGTCTCAGGATCAAACTTGGTTGCACTCACGGCAGGATTAACTGCACGGCCAATCGGCTTCTTGTATAACTCACTCAGTTTCATATTACTCATTGATTAGTAGGGTTGCACGATAAGTATGGTTGTCGGGAAGGGTTCCGAAAAGACGGAACGAGTTATTTTCCCGATGACCAGGATAAAACACAATAATCTTGTAGCGACTTGTGTCGTTGCAGTCTTCATAGAGAGCTAGCAACTCATTGACACGGAGGTATGGGAACATACTGCCTACGCCATAAAAGAAGATGTAGGGACGACGATACTTATCCTCGATGTTCACATGGTCGAGGATGCGCTGATGCAAAAATTGCACAAACTCAGGACTGTGAGCATTGCGGGTCAGCGTGTCCTGCGTGTTCTGAGCCTTTGATGGGTCTGCCTGCTCTTTTTCTAGCTGATATTTCAGCATGGAGGGATGTTTCAGGAATTTCTTCTGGTCGAGGAAATTGCAGAACTCCTCAAAAAGATTCAGGCAGAGCACATCAACATAGTTGACAGGGCGGATTAGGTTCTCCTTGAACTCCTGAATCTGTCGTCGTATGTCGTACTCCTTCTCTGCCGGGTACTGGTAGATGAAGAAGTTGTAGAACAGGTCGCCATTTTCTGTGTCTTGGAAACCTGGGCTGTTCAGCTTGTCATCGAGTTCCTTAATTGTCATACGAGTTGCTTTTTTATGTTATCTATCTGATATGGCTGTAACAAACAGGCTTCGAGAAACCATTGTTCGCCATTGGTGATATAATAGTCGAAATTGCTTGCAGAAAGAGGGTGGAGGTTGTCATCCTTGTCGAGGATTCCCACCTTGCGGAGAACTGTCAGGTAGGCACTGGCCACTTTGCGTTTTGTCTTGTCACTCCATGAGTCAACAAACTCATCGCGGGCAGAGACCTCACTGAATTCCATTTCTATGTCCTCATAAACCAACTGTTTACTGATACTATTCCATTTGCGCATCGTTACATTTATATGGAAATCAAAACAGATCTTGTAGGTTTTGAGGATAACAAAGAATAGGGCTACCTGTTGGTCTGCCTCATTCATTGTCTGATAATCATTCCAGAAAGAAACTGGCATAGCATCGTAGCGACGGGCAATCTCCATGATAGCTCTGTATCGCGATGTCTCGGCATTAATCTGAAGCAGACGGTTATTCAGCTTCTCGTCTTTGAGAAGTGCTTCCCTGTCTGGTGACTGAAGCAACGGCAGGAGCGCATTCGTCTCCGTGAAGAGGAATCCACCTCCTGTAATAGCTGCTGTATATGGACTTTCTTTATACATTATTATTTATTATTGAGTGCAAAGTTAAAGGTCTTCTGTGCAGTCTTTCTGCATTGGAAGATATTTTTGCAGATTATCTACTAATTTTCTTTTGATATACTCTCTGTACTCAGTTGGCTCCAATACTTCAACATCTGGACCAAATGAAAGAATTAACTGATCAAGCTCGTAAGTGGGACGAACCTCAATGGCCAGTTTACACTCTTCCTCACTGAGTATTTCCTGTGACGGATGAAGTGGCTTAGACGTGATATAGGGGAATTGTCCTTTCGAAAATTGCAGAACTATTCTGATTTTTTCCACATCTGCCTTTGGTATGGTTACGCCTATGACATCATTGAAATACACCTCAAAGTCTATCTTCTCATTCGGCACGAATGGTATTTCCTCCGTTATTTCCAATGACTGTATTCTGTCAAGGGCGAGATTCGTGATATAATATTTCTGGTCATCCAATCCGAAAAGGAACCAGCGGTTGTTGTATTGCTTAACATACCAAGGATGGATAATCAGTGTTTTCTCCACCTCACTATTTTTGTAGTTGCGGTAGGCTATCTTTAATGGTTGATGATTAGAAGTCGCGTCCAAGATAGGAGTGAGCCAATTAAGACCCTTCAGGTTGGTGTTCTGTTCAAAGCCAATGATGTTTTCAGACTTGCCCTTCAGATTGAAACGCCATTCGAGGTTGGAAATTACATCCTCAATCCATTCATTGCTTGGTAAGCCTCTGAATCGACTGAGTGTAAGGATTACAGTGCGAAGCTGTTGAGCTTCTTCGTCAGTAAGAGGCTGCTCGTTTATGGAAAAGTTGGGGTCTTCATATCGGTAATACACCTTTTTGCCATCCTTCTTGCGTTCCAGAGGGATGCTCCATCCAGTATCACTTTCCATAAACTTGATGTCCTCGAACACCTGACGACGGCTTACGCCTCCAACTCCATTGTAATAATACAACGCTTCCTCACACTTCTCGATAAGGTCATCAATGTAATATCGATGACGTCTGTCTCGGAAGCATTTATCCAAGGCCTGGTATCTGATGGATGCATTCTTGTTTGTTGGCATTGACTCAAACTTTAGATTTTGAACAATTTACAAATTCTCATGTCTGATTAGTTCATTGACATCAACCTCCAGACATTTTGCAATCTCCAGCAGGTTTTCGAGATTTGGCTGTGCACTGTTGGTACACCACTTGGAAACAGTAGCAGGATCTTTCCCAAGTTGTTCTGCCAACCACTTGTTGGTGCGTTTCTTGTCTGCAAGCACGACCTTAATCCGGTTTAAATCTTTGTTTATCATATTTATAGTATATAGTGAAATATAGATTGCAAATATAATGTTTTTCTCGCAATTATCCTTTTAATTTTAGAATTTTTAGTGAATAAACACAAAAAAAATTGCAAAAACGCCAATATTCGCATCGTTTTTATTATATTTGCAGAGTAATAAGGCTCTAATAGAATTTAATGCGTGAAAAGTGGATAGCCTAATTCTTTTTCTGCTTTAATGCAGATAGAGTGCACAGATAGGTACTACTTTTGCAGCGTTAATTGTCGAATTATGGAGAGTAGTCGTAACAAACAAAAAATGGTGGATGCTATAAACAGCAAGTTCCCACACAATAACTTAGTTGAGCTCTACTACAATGTGGGAAGGGCATTGCCATTTACTGCCCAGCGTTTTCCTGATGGAAGGGTTTCTGATTGGTATCGTTCCCAGTATGTAGAGGTTGTAAAAGTTGAACCTCGTGGGAAATACGGAAAAGTTTATGGCTTTTACTATAGAAATGGTGAAAGGGCTGACAGTTCTGATATAGAAGCTTGCTGTTGGTGTAAGAAGAATGATAAGGAGCCTCAGGAGATTCCTAATAGTGGATGTGGCTCATGGGCATTGTTGAACATCATAGGTGAACCAACATCAGAAGCCATCAAAGTTATGGGTCTGGAGGATACTCTAGATTTTGGTAGATATAAGGGAAAGAAACTCAGTGAAGTCATTATTAACGATTGGCAATATGTGAAATGGGCAGTCCTTGGCTCACAACGTCTGTTTGTTGATATAGAGGAGATTGTTGCATACCATGAAGAGAATATGCCCAAATTGACTCCTGCTGACAAAATGACATTCGGTAAATACAAAGACCGAACACTACAGGAAGTCTTTAATGAGGATCAACAATATCTCCGGTGGCTTGAAGATAATAATAGCTCATTTCGAGTTGACTGGAGTTGTTTCAAGTAAGTAGATGGTGTTATAAAGTAATAAAGCAATGGCAAAAAAAACGTTATCCAAAGATGAACTGATTGCGCAATTAAAAGCCATATCAGAAACAGAGACTCCTGAAAGTGTTCACATGGGAGCAATGTGTTATTCTCCAGCTCCACCGCCACTTCGTAAAGTGAAGTGCGAGTCTTGTGGAAATATAATTGACGAGTTTGATTATATGAGAAGTCTCAATGGTATTAAGAAACAAGTTAAGGAAATACAGGCTCTGGGCTATGATGCGAAAGTAGAACATATCTGTGCTGATTGTGCAAACAAACTGGGAATCAAAGATGAAGATGGTGACCCGTTGGTGGATGGTCAACTGTACTACATATTCTATTTCAAGGCAAAAGACCAAGCTGAATACACTATTTCCGAATCGAGCGATGAGGATGATTACAAATGCGTCTTGGCATTCTTGAAAAACGAGCCAACATATATGGATTACTACGATAATACCCATCTGGTAAAGGAAGAACTGGATATTATCGAGAGAATGACAGGTATCTCTATAGATTGATGAAAATAGTTCACCTCCCCAAATCAGTTGCGTTGGAACTTACTTACAGGTGTAATCACCGATGTAAGTTCTGCTCATGCCCATGGGATGCTCCAAACTCGGCATATCCCAAAGGCTGGGAAATGTCTGTGGCTAATTGGTGTACGGTGATAGATATTCTTTATTCCAAAGGAGTCGAGTCCTTTTCCATATCAGGTGGCGAAGTCCTTTTGAAGGAAGGGTTCGATAAGATTCTTAGATATATAAGACAGGAAGGAGAGAAAAGAGGAATTTATTTGCCGATAGTCTTAATCTCCAATGGAAGATTAATGAAGGAGGAGTATCTCCATCTCTTTAAGGAATTGAATGTTCATCTGAGTATGAGCTTGCCGGGATATGAGACCTTCCAAGATCATACAGGAGTAGATAACGCTGATGGGGTATTGCATTGGTTTCAGATAGCTAAATCCATTGGAGTAAGAACAACTCTGAATGTAACTGTTACACAGAAGAACTACCATGAACTATTCCAGACCATATCGTTTGGATTAATCAATGGAGCAGATGATATCTTGCTGAACAGGTTCCTGCCAGGAGGAAGAGGACTGGCTCACATGAGCGAACTCATGCTGACACCAAACCAAGTCAATGGTATGCTTGATGTCGCAGAAGAAGTTTTAAGCTACGCAAAAAGGTATGGTAATGTGGGTACGGAAATTCCCCTGTGTGCCGTTAAAGATGTGAATAAATACAAGCATATCCATTTTGGAACCAAATGTGCAGCTGCCAAAGGATTTTTTGTCGTTGATCCATCTGGACAAATCAGAACTTGTAATCACTCACCACGAGTAGTTGGTCATATCTTCGATAAACCCATGATTAAAGACGTGGAATATTGGAATATGTTTGCAAACAGTGATTATAAACCCACGATGTGCTCAGACTGTGGACTGGTTACAAAATGTGACTGTGGCTGTAGAGAAGTGGCTAACATCCTTCACGGAAATCCAAAGGAAAAAGATACAAGCATAATAGAATCATGAAGTCGTATCTTGAAATACAGGTTCCTCTAAGTTATAACGACCCTTGGTTTACAGGACTAAGGCAATTGCTGTCAGGACTAACTCCGAAGTGGCAGACCAACTTCTTCCACATTACGATGGTGTTCCTCGATGAAACACCTGATGGAATAGATTTGCGTCCTATACTACAAAGGCATCTTGACAATGTTCCTGCTTTTACTATAACTTTCGACAAGTTAGATGCTTTCACAACAAGGTCTGGACTCCATATAGTTCATCTAACATCGAGCAAGATTCCAGATGATTTTGTGACATTGACAGAATCAATACGCTTCGATTTGAAGGCTGCAGGTGCTCAGATAGACTCAGACTTTCGTTTACATGTTACATTGGGGCGTATAAACGTATCAAGTATTGAACTCTCACAACTTCAGAAAATGATTACTTCGGTCTCTTTACCACATTTCTCTCTGATTTTGACGGATGTGGACTATAGGGTGTTCAGAGGCAGAACAATATACGAAACAAAACTCAAAAAGGTACAGTAGCATGATAGGAGCGTTAATCGGTGATTTAGCAGCGTGGACTTATGATCATGACAAAGACATGTTCTTCAAACAACTTGTGCCTGATCATGGTGGTGATGCAGAGTTGTCTGTCTATGGTAATGCACTGTTGAATGCAGCCAGCCATAACTTACTTGTGTGTCCCTGGATACGTACCGAGCCAGAAATCCCTCCGACTAATAGAGACCGATATGTTGGTCAGTGGCTCATGTGGCAAATCGTGGGGGCATGGAGGGACAGAGACAGGTTAGATGCGATGCCAGAGTTTTCTATAGATAAAGAAGAATACTACTCCAAGAGATTTATATATGAATTGATTCGCTCGCTTAGAAATGGTGCTACGAAGAGTGAGGCTTATTATTCAACTTTCTCTTTTGAGGAACTATCAAAAACATGGAAATGGAAAACGGAGATTGCTGATGAGAATATCGGCCTTCTTACGTATATCTTTCGTGCCTGGGACTCGTTCTATAGAGCATTTGACTACACTTCGACCATCCATAATGCCATGAAATGGCCAGGTGATAAACATCTGACTGCCGTAATAGCAGGAACATTCGCAGATGCTATGTACGGATGTGAAATGGCGTTCATAAAAAAGAAGTATGCAAAAGACTGTGAGCCATATCATCGTTTCGATATTAATGTTGTAAGTGAGAACAATGGTTATCATCATGCGTTGGTGATGGAAATGTTCAGTTGTAGCGCTCATGCTCGTACATTCTACCCGAAGAATAATGCGTTAACTAATGTGGAACTGCATAACTGGCAGCCAGTCATGAATGTTTTCGAGGATATTTCTTTCACGGAGGACGAATATAAGAGAGTCCTTTTGTCTGCTCCCACCGGATGGGAATGCAGATACGGTCTTTATCTTGATGACGGTTGGATATATGTCTATCGAAGCCATGTGCTGATAGGACGTTTTCAGATGAAACAGCTCGAAGAGCAATGGTTCATTGTGAACCCGCAATTATCTGGAGAAATGCCTTTCAAGTCATTCGTGTTGGCTATTGGTAATGCGCTCTACGAGGGATGTCGGCTGGTAAAGCCTGAAATGAACAATGTCTTGCGGGTTATAGAGCTATGCCGATACTTCAATGGTGAGCCAGAAACGCCTTCCCAGTGGAAGCATCAGATAAAGGGCAACTTCTGGTACGGCGAAATGATGTTCTGCAAAGGGCATCATGACATTCAGCAATGGTCAGAGGATGGAAAAAAGGTACAGAAGAAGCTAAAAGGGGATAAACTGGCTTTCTCTAAAAAATATAAACCAGAGCAGTTCGGAATGATAATCTATATTGAATCTTTGTTTGCCAAGTGGAATCCTTATGACGCATTGGAATGGATTTATGAGTATTAGTAAGGAATCTGAAAGTCATCTGCTTCTCTGGTTATAATGTCTTTCTCATATCAAATTAACATCTGTTTTTATGCTAAATAAGTTAAATCACGCATAATTCCGCTGTTTTTTGATTACTTTTGCAACCCGAATTTATAAAGTACATAACAATTAAACACAATACAGATGAAACAAGAATATGCAAGGGTATCAATGGAAATGCCCGAAAACAAAGATAAGAAATTCCTCCGTCAGGATCTGACATACGAGATAGAGAACAAAGACATCAATGATGAATTTACCGTCAAGTTCTGATTATGGAGAAGATAAGTGATACCTATCAGATAGCTTCCGATATCCAATGGGAATATGCCGGTGATGGAATAGTTCGTCAGATTATGGCCTACGATGAGCACTTGATGATGGTAAAAGTGAAATTCAATCAGGGAGCCATCGGAACTCTTCATCAACATCCCCATACCCAGAGTACATATGTGGCCAGTGGATGTTTTGAGGTGACTATCGGACAGGAGAAGAAAGTCCTCAGAGCAGGTGATGGTTATTACGTTGCTCCCAACCTGCCGCATGGTTGCGTATGTCTAGAGGCTGGTGTACTTATCGATACCTTTACTCCTATGCGTGAGGATTTTTTGAAGTAAAAAATTTCAGAATCGGATATTACACTACTTGTAACCCTTTCGCATCATTTTCTTTTCATAGCGTTCACGGTTAGCCGCCTGTTGTTCGGCAATACGACGCTGATGTTCTTCCTCTGGAATGGCATCATATTCCTCTTTGGCAATTCTTCTCAGTTCTTTGACCTCTTCAGAGGATAACTTTTTCAATGCGTTCTCGCCTTCAATATATATGGCACTGGAAATCATGGACTCTGATAGCTTTTCATCAAAGGGAATCAGACCTAAGACCAAATCTCGCTGATTTTTCAAAAGCTGGTCGTTATATTTGAATGCAGAGAGATTTTTCTGGTGTTCAGTGAGCATGTCCACTGATATGAAAGTATCAAGGTATATGACCTTCCTCTCACTATTAAAATATCCGAGAAACAAGCCGTCGGCCACCCTGAATATCACTTCGTGGAAACTTGTGCTCCCATAGATGGCAATCGTTGGGGCACATACATAATAGGGACTTCGCCTAACTAACTTGTCACAGGCATTCACAAAATCCAGTTCTTCATCTCCAAGACATCTTTCCTTATATCGCCTGACAGCATGGGCTGACACGAAAATTGTATTACCCGGGTAAGGTAGAACAAGAACAGGTTTACCCGTGTCCAAATCGTTGATGATGGTATATTTTATCTGATTCTCGCTTTCTACAAGGAAGTTTACTCCCCTTGCTCTCATTTGAGAAGTGGGCCTTTCTTCGTGCATCAGGATTTGTAGAATACGCCAATGAATATTTGTCGTATGTGAATGAAAGGTGGCAGGCTGGAGAGGTGTGTAATACGGCTTGGTCTTGAAAACCTTCTTCAGCTTATGCGCGTCCCTAAACATTTTATTCATTAGAAAATCCTGAATGTTTTTCTCATCCAGACTCTTTTGGGCTTCAATTTCTTCGTGTGTAGAATTGGAGGTAATCATTTTATGAAACCAATGGAGAACATTATTTCTGGATAGCTTGAATGAGCTTATCCAATTCTGGATTATCTTCTGGCGACGTTATATTGAGAGCCCCGTCTTCAGGAGCTTCGAATGAAACGCTGGGAGCTGCACCTGCTTCATCAGCCTTTTCTAAAAACGCAGTAACCTCAGCCTCATTCTTGCCATTCATGATCAGTACGGCCATGATACAAGACATTACATCGGTTTTGAGACCGTTATTCTTCATGTCCTGAAGCTGCTCTTTTGTGAGCGTAAAACTCAATGTGTAGTATTTGACGGTCATGTTGCCGCCAATCTCATTGGCCAGGTCTGCCAACTGTACTTTATATGGATCTTGTTTCTTATTCATCTTTTGACTATTATTTATAACGGGTACAAAGTTACATAAAAAAGAGGAGATATATCATCGTGCCCCTCAATTATTAAGCTTTTTTCTACTCTCAGCTCACTTTCACTTTACTTTGAACTTGTTAATCTCATCAATCATATTCTTGATGTCAAGATTGACATTGACAAAGTTCTGGTAAAGGATTCGCTCCTTAGCATCCTTTGACGGGAACTGGTAAAACTTTGGGAGGGGTACATATTCGGACTCCTCCTGCTGTATTTCCTTCATGTCAAAGTCTGTCTTGCAGAGATTTACACGGGGTTTTCAGGCGGAAACAATAAGAAAGAAAAGGCCAAATAAGTAACTGAATATCAATCGGTTAAGAAATTTTTGGAA
>JAEEGK010019680.1_pt1 | contig 14446 bp, 10 predicted proteins | sample 8958771 | NCBI WGS metagenome assembly JAEEGK01 (sample SAMN16246547, study PRJNA631951) | gut metagenome | biome: gut microbiome; feature: rumen; material: SC-attached | host: Bos | place: Iran: Karaj | collected 2018-10
ACCGACGACACCTGGAGCCCTTGGAGCAAGGCCAAGACCGTCGTCCTGCATGGTGAAGGACATGGCTATGCTGTTGGCGACGTGAATCACGATGGCAATGTGAACATCAGCGACGTGACAGCTCTGATTGACTGCCTGCTGGGTAGCCAGGAAGATGCATGTCTCATCTGCGCAGATGTCGATCTTGACGGCAACGTAACGATTACTGATGTCACCGAATTGATTGATATGCTTCTTGCTGGGGGCAATTAAGGCTATCATTCTTATCGGGACGCGATTTCAGGGTTTGGGCATGCATGTGCCCGAACCCTGTTTTTCTTTCAGTGATCATGCCTGTTGCGGCAATGGTGTGAAAGCTCAGCGGGGGTATGTATGCGTATTTTGCCTTTTGATTTGCATAGGCGGTTGATTTTGTGTATCTTTGGGCGCACATTTCATCGATTAACGATACTAACCCTTACATACTAATTTTTAACCGGTATTATTTATGAGAAGATTACTGATTCTTATCGCCCTCCTGTCAGCGGCGATGCAGGTAATGGCTGCCGACGTCAGCGTGTCGTCAGCGCAGTCGATAGCGCAGCGTTTCCTGGTGAACCGTTCAAGCAAGGGCAGCTTCAATGCTGCCACTCCCACCGTCAAGTGGGTCCATCAGGAGATGAACTCCAGCCGCGCCAACAAGGCCGCTTTTTATGTGGTGAACACCGACCGCGGCTTTGTCGTTGTCGCTGGTGATGACCGTGCCCAGGAAATCCTTGCCTATGGTGACGGTTCACTGAAGGACATGAGCAGCCTGCCCGAGAACATGAAGTTCTGGCTGGATACCTACAAGCAACAGATGGAGTACCTCCAGGCCCACCCTGGGCTGGAAGTGGAAAAACCCTCTTTCAAGGGTAATCGCACCGAGAGCATCGAACCGATGCTCGAAGCCATGTGGAACCAGGGCTATCCCTTCTACAACCAGTGCCCCATGGACGGTGACCGCCGCGGCCAGACCGGTTGTGCTGCCACGTCGCTGGCACAGGTGTTCTACAAGTGGCAGTATCCCACACAGCCCACCCCCGAGGTGCCTGGTTACACCACCCGTACCCGCCATTTCGATCTCCAGCCATTGCCCTCAATCACTTTTGACTGGGCTAATATGCTGCCTGTGTACAATTATAGTGCAAATGATGCCCAGAGGAATGCCGTGGCATGGCTCATGCGTTACATCGGTCAGGCCGAGGAGATGGACTATACCAACGAGGGCAGCGAGGCCTGGGAGGACGACATCCTCAGGGCTTGCCACTTGTTTGGCTATGTGGATGCCCGTGTCGAGTACAAGGCTAAGCTAAACTTTGACACCAATGGTGAAGACATGATCATCAATGACGCCGACTGGAGTGTGATGCTGCAGGATGAACTGGCCGCCGGCCGCCCCGTGGTTTATTGCGCCTATAGCTACAGCAGTGCCTATAACTCGTTCTATGGCCACGCCTTCAATGTCGATGGCTATGATGCATCCAGTGGCATGTACTCCATTAACTGGGGCTGGAGCGGTACCGGTAACGGCTACTTTGCCCTGCGTGCGTTCAACAATCAGGGCTACAGTTACAGCCTAGGCGAGTTGATGGTCATGGGTATTGAGCCCCCGGCCCCCATCGAGGCTTATGATCCCGTGATGCAGCCCGTTGACAGCACTTACATCACCTTGACCTCGTTCCGTGCCAACTGGACCGATGAGACCCCTGCCGAGAACGTAACCAGCTACACCCTCGAAGTAAATGCCGACGATGGCAGCGAGCCTGGTGTATATGAACTGGTGCTCAGCGAGAGTTTCCCTGACTGTTCGAGCAATTCTTCGACTACAATCAAGAAGATAGACAATTATACCTTAACTAAGGGTTGGGCTTGCAGCAATGCCTACGAGGCACGTGGCGGTATTCGTCTGGGTGGCGGTGGCAGTGTTGGCACCTTGACGACACCGGCCCTCGACATGACCCAGAGCGGTGGCAAGATGACTGTCATGCTCACCATGCGTCCTTATCAGACGGTCGATACTGACATTCCTGTTTCCGTCTCATGTGGCAACAGCGTGCAAAACGTCATCGTCAATGCCGAGCAGATCTATACCTTTGTCCTGAACTGTGAAGCCGATGATAATCAGAAGGTGACCATCACCGGTGGCGACGGCACCAACACCAAGCGCGTGGTTGTTACCCAGGTGGACATCTACAGCGCAACAGCCGATGCTGCCAAGAAGATGTTCACCCTGCCCGTTGAGGATGGCGACTCCACTGCCCGCGTAATTACGGGTATTACCGACAAGTTCTACACCGTGACCGGTTTGACCGCAGGCGGCACGTTCAACTACAGGGTGAAGGCCTATTACGTGAACGGCACCCAGAGCGCATGGAGCAACATGGAGACTGTTACCCTGTTTGATAACGGCCCCGCTCCCCATGTGTATGAGGCGGGTGATGTGAACCACGACCATGACGTCAACATTGCCGACGTAACCACGCTGATTGACTATCTGTTGGGATCGGCAACCAATGTTTGTGACATCTGCGCCAATGTCAATGGCGACAGCGAAATCAATATCGCTGATGTTACTGCCTTGATCGACCTGCTGCTCTCGGGCGGTAATTGATCCTGGCTTGAACGCTTAGCTTCAATGGGCATTCGCAAACCAACGCGGATGCCCATTGGTATGTCTATGCCTTGGCCATATTCGGGCGATGCATGAACAAAATTCAAATATAATTTGCTTCTCGTGTTCGACTTGCACAAATTTTTGATAAATTTGGCTGCATCTCAACAAAACCACATTTTATGTGCTTTTGTGTTCGACTTGCACAAATTTTATGTAATTTTGTCGGCTGAAATTGACAACTTCAAATATCATTATCAAACAACAACAAGAAAATCAGAATTATGCCTAAACTTTCAGAACGCAGTGTGAAGATGCCGGCATCGCCCATCCGCAAACTTGCTCCCTTTGCCGCCGACGCTAAGAAACGCGGTATCAAAGTGTATCACCTCAACATCGGTCAGCCCGACCTGCCCACCCCCGAGGAAGGACTCGAGGCTCTGAAGCATATTGACCGCAAGGTGCTCGAGTACTCGCCCTCACAGGGTATTCCCAGTTATGTGGAGAAACTGGTAGGTTACTACAAGCGCTACAACATCGACCTGAGCGTTGACGATATCATCGTTACCTGCGGTGGCAGCGAGGCCGTGCAGATGGCCTTCATGGTATGCCTGAATCCTGGTGACGAGATCATCATTCCCGAGCCCGCCTATGCCAACTACATGGGTTTTGCCTGCGAGACCGGTGCCGTAGTCCGCACCATCACCACCCACATCGAGGATGGTTTCGCACTGCCTCCCGTCGAGGAGTTTGAGAAGGTCATCAACGAGCGCACCCGCGCCATCATGATCTGTAACCCCAACAACCCCACTGGCACGTTATACAGCCGCGAGGAGCTGATGCGCCTGCGTGACCTGGTGAAGAAATATGACCTGTTCCTGTTTGCCGACGAGGTTTACCGCGAGTTCATCTACAGCGATGCGCCCTATACCAGCGCCATGCATCTCGAGGGTATCGAGAACAACGTCATCATGATCGACAGTGTGTCGAAGCGTTACAGCGAGTGCGGTATCCGCATCGGTGCCTTCATCACCCGCAACAAGGAAGTGCGCGCTGCCGCTATGAAATTGGCTCAGGCCCGTCTGAGTCCTCCCCTGATTGGTCAGATCGTTGCCGAGGCATCGCTCGATGCTCCCCAGGCCTATCACAAGGGCGTTTATGACGAGTACATCGCTCGCCGCAACTGCCTGGTCGAGGGTCTGAACAAGATTCCCGGCGTCTTCTGCCCGATGCCCATGGGTGCCTTCTACACCGTAAGCCGTCTGCCGGTCGAGGACATCGACGACTTCTGCCGCTGGTGTCTGGAGGAGTTTAACTACGAGGGCGAGACCGTGATGATGGCTCCTGCCAGCGGTTTCTATGCCACCCCCGGCCTGGGCAAGAACGAGGTGCGCATGGCCTACGTGCTCAAGATCGAAGACCTCAAGCGCGCCCTTGTAGTGCTCGAGAAAGCCCTCGAAGCCTATAACGCCCGCTAAACTACAATAGCAAGAATCGACTACCGGTTCTAAAAAGGTAGACAATAAGTACAATAAATACAATATGCTGGATGACAGCTGTTTGTAATTATTGTATTTATTGTTTTCCTTTTTTCGTCTTTGTGGGTGGGGTGCGGGTTGCATGAATGGGGAGAAAGTTGTAACTTTGCACTGCTAAAATCTATGAAACGATGGCAATGAAGAGACAACAACCCGCCCGTCGGGGACAGATGATACTTTACTTGACGCTGCTGGCAGTGGTGGTGGCATGCATGGTCGCACTGAGCATGTGCGACAAGCCCATTGACGCCAATGGAGGACGTCCCAGCGGCGGTGACACGCTCGACATAGCCATCGAGTACTCGCCGGTGACCTATTATACCTATGACGACACATTGGGCGGCTATAACTATGACCTGTTGCGCATGATTGCCGACAGCGTGGGCTGCCCCATGAAGTTCCATCCCGTGGTGACCCTGGAAAAGGCGCTTGCAGGCCTCGACGAGGGCCGCTATGACGTGGTGGTGGCGCAGTTCCCGATGACCGCTGGCGACACTTCACGGTTTGCCTTCACCCAGCCCATCTACATCGACCAGCAGGTGCTGGTGCAGCGCCGTGGCAGCCAGGCCATCCATTCGCAACTCGATTTGGCGGGTGACACGGTGTGGGTGGTCAAGGGCTCGCCCATGATCGGGCGCATCGCGAGCTTGAGTCGTGAGATAGGCGATACCATCTATGTCCATGTGGATGAACTTTATGGCCCTGAGCAGCTGATGATGATGGTGTCGGCGGGCGAGATCCGCTATGCCGTCGTCAATCGTTCCATCGCAAGGGCGATGGCAGTACGTCTGCCCAATCTGGACCGCTCGGTGCCCATCAGCCTGTCGCAGTTCCAGTCGTGGATGGTCTCCAAGGACCGCCAGGGCTTGCGTGACACACTGGACATGTGGCATGAGCAGATGAAACGAGACACGGCGGCCTACCTGGGTTTGCAGCGCCGTTACTTTGGCGGCACTTTCCCCACCTTGGCAAGATAAGGCTGCACCTCAGCCATCGATGCAAGCATCATGGCATTCGGTTGGCACGAAAGTTGCAGTGTTCTATTACATTTTACCCATTAAACACATTTACCACTATGCGCGTCAGGAAGAAAAAGGATTCAGTAACAGCCGACTTTGAACAGTTTCTCAAGAATAATAACTGCCAGTATGACATTGAACACGAGGACAATGCCACTATCTATAACTTTGAGTTCCAGGCAGCCCGTTTTGTCGCCGCCATCCGCAAGCAGGACGATTGCGTGGAGGTGACCTACCCCAACATGTCCAGTTTTCCCGTAAGTCAGCTGGACCTTGTCCGCGCCAAGTGCAATGAGCGCAACAACAGCAACATCCTGTTCAAGTACAGCTACTCCATCGACCATGAGTCCAACAAGGTAGATGTGCACATGTCCTTCTTCAACAACAAGGTGGACTCCGACAACCTCGTGCATGAGTTGAAGGCCGCCTTCCATTTTCAGCGTGAGTGGAACCGCGATTTTGACGAGGCTGTCTCTATTGCCAAGGACAACGACACGCTGGACCTGGAGAGCGAACTCTACAAGCACCAGCGCGAGATGTTCTTGCTGCGTCGTCTGGAGATGAAGCACCAGCTTGACAGCAGTGCCGCCAGCATCGCTGTTGGCGTTGGGCCATTACCCTTGTGGCAGATGCTTCAGACTGTCATGCCGCTGCCGCAGGCCACGCTGCTGTTCATGACTGTAAATACTGTTGAAGGCCAGCGTCGTCTGGAGGATGACGAGTCCATCCGTCTCTTCAACCTGCGTCACGCATTGGTCGAGGGTGACGGCAAGCAGGCGCGCCTCACACGCGACTATGCCATGCTTGACCTGCACTACAAGCAGGCCCTTGACGAGCAGCCGCGCCTGCTCACCATCGCACTCACTGCCGAGGGCCAGGACGACCACAGCCTCTACACCCGCGTTACCGTGACCCAGGTGCCCCGTAATGCCAGCCGCATGAACTCGCTGAGCAACGAGAACCGACAGCCGCGCAGCGTGACCACGCTCATTGCCTTGGATCGCAGCGACGACAAGCAGCGTCAGCAGGAGTTTGACTACATGTGGAGCGACGCTCAACTCAAGGCCCGCAACGGTGAGAAAGACAGTCTGACCGATGACCAGCTGCTGCTGGGCCAAGTCAGGGTGGCCGACGTGGCCTATAACCTGTATTGGGGGCAGCGCATGTTCGATGCCGAGCGTTTCTACGAGGCAATCCTGTATCTGGAGAATGTGTACAACAGCTATCGTGAGGACTTCTTCGAGATGAAGAATGAGCCCAGGCAGGTCTTTATGGAGGCGGTCTATAAACTGGGATTCTGCTACAACGAGCTGGGACTCTACAAGCAGGCATTCTATTACCTCGACCTCATCGCCAGTGACGGTAATATCCGCCACACGATGGAGCTGATTAACACGATGGCTAACAGTAAGGACCTGAGGCTATTCAACTACACCGAGGGTGTGATGGAAGAGGTGAAGCGCAACTTCAGGGAAGATGACGAGTTGCCCGAGAACATCAAGGACCTCATCAATTTCCTGCGCCGTCGTCGCGGCTATGCCTACATCGACTTCAACCAGCTCGACCAGGCCGAGAAAATTTTCACGCAAATGCTCGACGAGGAAGAAAATGCCGACTACGCCATCAATGAATTGGCTTACATCAAGAAACTGCGCAAACAACGTGGCGAGAGTATTGAGACCAACGAAGATCCGTTGACCGACAAGGGGAATACCACTGGTTCAAGGGATTTGCCGTTCTAATGCGGCGGACACCCGTTAAGGCTTGGCGTGAAGCGCCGTGCCGAAGTAATATGGAATAGGGGTTTCGAAATATAGAGGTTCGCCCGTCACAGGGTGATGGAACGCCAGACGGAAGGCGTGCAGACACATGCGGCTGCCAGGATCATCCTGGCGGCCGTATTTGCCATCGCCCACCACGGGGTGGCCGATATCGGCCATGTGGACGCGGATCTGGTTCTTGCGGCCCGTGAGCAGGTGCAGGAACAGCAGTGCGCGGTCAGGAGCCTGCTCCACGAGTTCCCACTCGGTTGCGGCCCACTTGCCGCCATCGTCAACGGGGCTGCTCACGACTACCATGCGGTCGGTATCATGCAGCCAACTCTCGACCTTGCCGGCCGGATCTTCCATCACGCCCTCGACCACGGCGACATAGCGACGGTCGATGATGGTGCTGTGCCAGTCGGCGGTCATCTGCTGCTGCACGTCAACGCTTTTGGCATAGACCATGAGGCCCGAGGTGCGGGCATCCAGGCGGTGTACCACATGGGCGGTGCAGCGCTGGCGTGTCTCGGCAAAATGGCGGTCGAGCAGCGTCTTCATGTTCAGGCTGCCGGCGCCCACAGGCATCGACAGCACTCCTTGCTGTTTGTCCACCACCACAATCCACTGGTCCTCATAGACGATGCGGTAATGGGAGTTGGTGGCCGAAGATGGACGTGCATGGCGCCTGATCTGCACCACGCAGCCCTCATCCAACGGATAATCGACATGGGATTGAACCCGCCCATCGACGGTGACACCACCGTGAGCCAGAATGGATTTTGCCTTGTTGCGGCTGATGCCGTCCAGGGTTTGCATCACAAAGTCAAGCAGCTTGCAGGACTGCTTCACCTCGCGCACGATGGTCTTGTCGTCGTTGCGCGGCACGCGGTGGTCATGTTGTCGATTAGCCATTGTCTTTTAGTCAAATATGTGTCGCAGGCGGGAGAAGATGCGGCTCTTGTCGCTGTCGCTGGGCTTGACGTGCTCGCCGTTGTTCTGCAGCATCGTGATGGCCTCTTTCTCCTTGTCGTTGAGTTTCTCGGGCATATATACCATGACATTGATGAGCAGGTCGCCAGTGCCATAGCGTTCGGGTGAGGGCAGTCCCTTGCCGCGCAGGCGCAGGATGCTGCCGGGCTGGGTACCGGGCTTGATGGTCACACGGGCCTTGCCATCGACGGTAGGCACCTCGACCTTGCCGCCCAGGACTGCCGTAGGTATGTCAAGCATCAGGTTGTAAATCAAGTCGTTGCCATCGCGGGTGAGTTGTGCGTCGCGCACTTCCTCAATCACGACGAGCAAATCGCCGGGCACACCGCCACCGGGCGCGTCATTGCCTTGACGTCCCATGCGCAGGGTCATGCCGTCGGCTACACCGGCGGGAATGTTGATGCTCACGACATCTTCCTTGCGCACCAGACCCTTGCCGCTGCAGTGCGGGCAGGTTTCCTTGATGCGCTTGCCGCTGCCGCCGCAGGTGTGGCACACGCTCTGTGACTGCATGGTGCCGAACATCGTGCGCTGCATACGGGTCTCGACGCCAGTGCCGCCACAGGTGGGGCAGGTCTCAAGAGCCATTCCGTTCTTTGCACCCGTGCCGTGGCAGTGGTCGCAGGATTTCATGCGCGGGATGCGCAGTTTCTTCTCGGTGCCCTTGGCAATCTCGCTGAGGTTCATCTTGACGCGTACGCGCAGGTCACTGCCGCGTTTCACACGCTGCTGAGCCTGACCTCCTCCGCCAAAGAAATCGCCGAAACCGCCAAATCCACCGAAGCCGCCAAACAGGTCGCCGAACTGACGCAGGATGTCGTCCATCGACATACCGCCGCCATAGCCGCCTCCGCCCATCTGTTCGCCGGCAAAACCGAACTGGTCATAGCGGGCGCGCTTGTCGGGGTCGCTGAGCACATTATAAGCCTCGGCCGCCTCTTTGAATTTCTCCTCGGCCGCCTTTTTCTCGGCATCGCTCTTGCCTTGCTGTTTGTCGGGGTGATACTGGATGGCCAGTTTGCGGTAAGCCTTCTTCAAGTCGTCGGCCGTGGCATTCTTGTCCACTCCAAGCACCTCGTAGTAATCTCTCTTTTGAGCCATATATCGTTAGTTTCTAGTCCTTAGTTTCTAGTCCTTAGTTGTTAGTTTTTAGTGTTGTTGTGAAACATCTCTAAACTCTAAACCCTAAACATCAATAACTAAGGTCGAGCCTTAGTTATTGAATCGATCAGTTGCCGACAACCACCTTGGCGTGGCGCAGCACCTTGTCGTTGATCATATAACCCTTGATGGTCGTGTCGATGACCTTGCCCTTCATGGCAGGATCGGGAGCGGGGAACATCGTCACAGCCTCGTGCAGGTCGGTGTCAAATTCCTTGCCTGTCGAGTCGATAGCGGTAACGTGCTGGCTCTCGAGGTATTTCACAAACTTGTTGTAGATGAGGTCCACGCCCTCCTTGAGGCTGTCCAGGTCGCCACCCTTGTTGATGGCATCCATGGCGCGCTCGAGGTCATCAACCACCGGCAGCAGGTCGCGCATCGCGCTCTCGGCGCCGTTCTTGAGCAGGTCGGCCTTTTCCTTGAGCGTGCGCTTGCGGAAGTTCTCCAAATCTGCCATCAGGAACAGGTATTTGCTCTTCTCGTGTTCGAGCTGTTCTTCGAGTTCGGCAATCCTCTTTTCGGGGTCGTTGTCAGCGGTTTCCTTGTTTTCGTTGGCCTGCTGCTCGGCATTCAGGGTTTCTTTTTCCTGAATCTCTTCTTGAGCGGCCTTGGCCTCGTCGTTTTGATTCTTTTTGTTCTTTTTCGACATATCGTAGTTGTGTTTAAATTCAGTTTACCTACTGGAAGATGCAAAAACCACTCCAAGGCGCCTATCTCACAGCGGGAGGACAAACGTGGCGCAATCGGTAAAAGTGTCAGCCGCCGTCTCTGCCAGTTTGTCACTATCGAAAACACCAAAAATGGTCGATCCCGACCCCGACATGGCCGCATACTGCGCTCCCAGGTCGAGAATCTGTGCCTTGATGAGCCACAACTGGGGCAGGGCAGCAAACACGCTGGGTTCAAAGTCATTGTTCAAGCAGCCGTCCCACATTTCTACAGGGAGGGCAATGGTAGTTGCCACGCTCGTGGCAGCAGGGGCAGGGGTGACGCGGCTGTATGCGGTGCGGGTGTCAACCCCCACGGGCGGCTTGACCAGCAGCAGCGTCTTGCCCTTGAGCGACACATCCACTGGCGACAACACGTCGCCGATGCCTGTCGCCAGCATGGGGCGGTTATAGATGAAGAATGCGCAATCGGCACCCAGCGTCGAGGCAAGGGCAGCCAGTTCACTGGCTGCCAATCCCAGATTGAACATCCCGTTAAGCATCATCAGCGCATGGGCAGCATCGCTCGAGCCGCCGCCCAGTCCGGCGCCGTCGGGGATGTGTTTGTACAGGTGCATCGACACGGCAGGCAGGTCATAGCGTTCTTGCAGCAGGCGGTAGGCCTTCATCACCAGATTTTTTTCGGGCGGGCAATCCACTTTGTTGCCGTAACAGGTAAGCGTCGTCTCGTTGCCGTCAGGTGATGGCACGATTTCCAGCACGTCGGTCAATGGAATGGGGTAAAAAACGGTCTCGAGATTGTGGTAGCCGTCGGGGCGGCGTTCCACAATGTTCAGACCCAGATTGATTTTTGCGTTGGGGAAAGTAATCATGTTATCGGGGTTACAGGATGGGACTGAAGAGGCGGATAACCGACTCGAGCGCCTTTTGCACGAGGGGGCGTTTTTTCCATTTGCCCATGCTCACGCGCGAGCACTTGTTCATATCGGCCTCAAAGGTGGCACACATCTTCTGGTTGAATTCCTTGCTGTATATCAGCGCGTTGAACTCAAAATTGTGTTCAAAGCTGCGGAAGTCGAAATTGGTCGAGCCGGTGGTGACGAACTCGTCGTCGGTAATGACCACTTTGGCGTGCATCACCGTGGGCTCATAGTAGTAAATCTTCATGCCCGACAACAGGCATTGCTTGATGTAGGAACCGGTGGCCAAACGCAGCATCCACGAGTCGGGTCGTCGCGGTATCATCAGCCTGACATCAACGCCCGACAGTGCGGCGCTCTGCAATGTCTTGAGCAAGGCCTCGCTGGGCAGGAAATAGGGGGTCTGGATGTATACACGCTTGGTGGCCAGCGAGATGGCGCGCTGGAATACAAACGAGATGTTGTTCCAGCGGCTGGTGGGGCCGCTGCCCAGCATTTGCACCATGTATTCGGGATTGGCAGGTGGCGTGTCATAGTGCATCGTGGGCAATGTGATTAATTTGCGCGTGGTGTAGTTCCAGTCGATGGCAAACGAGTATTCCATAGCCGCCACCGCTTCGCCGGCGATGCGCAGATGGGTGTCGCGCCATGCCTTCCATTTCTTGTCGCCCGTCACATAACGCTTGGCGATGTTCATGCCGCCCACATAGCCCACCTTGCCGTCGATGACGACAATCTTGCGGTGGTTGCGCCAGTTGATGCGGAAGGCCACATTGGCAGGTGTCACCTCCAAGAAGGGGTGCACCTCGATGCCGGCGTGGCGCATCTCCTTGAGCACGCGTGGACGCATGTAGAACGAGCCCACGTAGTCATAGAGGACCCTCACTTGAACCCCCTCTTGCGCCTTGCGCTTGAGCACGTCGATGAGTTGTGAGCCTATTTCATCGTTCTCGATGATGAAGTACTGCACATGCACATAATCCTGTGCGGCCTCGATGTCGCGCAGCAGGGCCGAGAACTTTTCCTGCCCGGTGTTGAACACGTCGATGTCGTTGCCCGTGAACAGGTGTGGACCGGCCAGTTTGTTTACCAGCGAGATGATTTGCTTGGAACTGTCGGTCAGCCCCTGTTCCAACTCGCTGTTGTAGCTATAGTCGTTCAAGCGACGCAACTCGCGCAGGTCTGAGCGCGAAATCAGCTTCATGCCCTTGAGACTGCGCCCGAATATCAAGTAGATGACCAGACCCAAGATGGGCAACAGCAGCAACACCAGCACCCATGCCATCGACTTGACCGGGTTGCGGTTCTCGCTCAGCACCACCACAACCACTGCGAGCACACTCAAGGCATACAACACCATGAGGATGTTATAGACCAGGTTAGCGTATGGAAACAGTTCGGCGAGTAGCATCTTATAAACAAACAAAAGGGCGTGACACACAGTCACGCCCATTAATCTTTATCATTGTCACATGGTACCGGTGCTCAAGGCACACTGGTGAGGAGGCGCGTCAACGCACCACCACCTTACGGGACCACTGGTTGCTGCATTTCACAATATAGAACCCCTTGGGGAAGTCCACCGAGACGCGCTGGTCTGCAGCCACGCGCACTACCTTGACAAGCTGGCCCGTGATTGAATAGACATTGAATGTGGCGTCATTACTGCCTGCAGTGAAAACGATACGGCCCTCGGTTCCGGCTGCCGTGGGACCTGTTGCGGCACTCTCCACGCGCTGGGGCATGAAGGTGTTGGGCACCGGAACGGCATTGATGCCACCCATTGCCAACATGCAGATCGCTATGTAAAGTACTCGCTTCATTTCGCTTAATCGTTTTCAATCGGCAAAATTAGTGCAATTTCGGCACAAGACAAAATAAAAACTGCATTTTTTGTCATTTGATACCAAAAAACTGCCTGATTTTGCCAATAAACAAGCAATTTTCTCGTTTTCTTATCTTTTAGACCTCAATTATTGGCGAAAGTTGCATCCCCTCCCACCTTTTTAACAACATTTCATAATGTAGCCCCATGTTGTTATGGTTGCTGGAGAAAACCCGGTGTAAAAAGAAGGAGTGCGGATGCACGATCCGCACTCCTCGATGGGTTTCTCAACAGCAGGCTGTGGCCTGCCGCGATGGTTTACCACTCGCCCTTGAGCAGGTAGTCAACAAGTGTAGTGACGTCTTCGATGGTGATAACGCCGTCGTGGTTCACGTCGGCAGCGTCAATATTCAAGTCACCCTCGCCCTTGAGCAGGTAGTCGATGAGTGTAGTGACGTCCTCGATGGTTACCATGCCATCGTTGTTGATGTCACCTTGCAGGGTGTCGCCGCCCTTGAGCAGCACTTCCTTGTAGGAGCTCCACAGGCTCTCGGTGCCGTTCACATAGATGGCTTTAACGCGATACAGGTAAGGCGTTGCAGGAGTCAGGCCGGTCACAGTGTAGAACTTGTCGGGGGTGATGCCCTCGATCAGGCGCGTCGTGGCATCTCCGGTCTCGCTGGCCCTCAGTGAGAAGGGCTCGGGATCGGTGATTTCACCGCCGTAAACCTTGATGCTCTGGATCTCGGGATAATAACCGGAGATGATTTCCAGATAATTCTCACCTCCCATCTCAAGAACAACGAGATAGGTCTCAACCTCCTTGGCCAGGACAATCCTCTGTGACTCTATGTCGCTGGCAATGTCCAGGGTGGTGTTAGAGCCCTTGGTGTAGGCCTTTGCCTTGATGATAACGCTCACCTTGCTATAACCGGTGAAGTCGGTATTGATTCTGAATACCGAGTTGCGGCCCGACGAGATGAAGCCGCCATCAAGATACAGGTGGGTACCGGTAAAGGTCCAATCCTCAGGCAGGTAGTTGGCTGCATCGCTGGCATGGTTGGTAGACTCCTTGGGAACATCGCTCCAGTCGCCTGCGGTGAGCAGGATAACGTCGGGTTTAGCATTCACCTCAAGGGTGTAGCTGGCCACGTTCTCGGCGGGCGTGTTGTCGGTCCACTCGGCAAGGAACGAGGTGGAGGTGATAGCCTCTTCGTTGGCAGGCAGCATGACAGGACGGTACAGTTCGTAATCCGACGAGCCATGCAGGGTGATGGTCACGTCATCAACACCAGGGGTGCTGACCACGATGTAGGCAGTATATTCGCCTTCGGCCTGAGGAGCATAAGTCACAACCACTTTCTCGTTCATGGTGTTATCCTCGGCGGGAGCAATAGAGGTCTTGTTGATGCTGAACACACCGTTCTCGTCGATGAGGCGCAGCGTGGCGTTGTCTTCCAGGTTGCGGCCCTTCAGGGTGAACTGGTCGCTAGCGGTCTGGTTCTTGTAGCATTCCAGCGAGATTTCGCTCTTGTCGGTCTTGAGGCGCGGCGTCGTCAGCGGCGGCTGGATGCCGATAACCATCTGCTGGTACTGGTTGAATACCGAGCCACCACCATTAAAGGCGTTCAAGGCATAGTAGTTGTTGCTTTCACCACTCCAGCCGAAGTTGATGTGGTACTTGTTGGTGTTGCTGTCATAGCCGTCAACGTTGAAGGCATGGCCACCGCCAAAGAAACCGCCTGCGATGGCGCAGAACACGATGGGACGACCCTCAGACAACTCTTCCTGGATGATGGCTGCCCACTCGGCGTCGGTATACAGGGTGGTGCCACCGCTATAGGAGCTGGTCTTCTTGACCACGCGAACGGTCTCCTCGTCATAGCCGAAGAACTTGAAGGCGTTGGCAATCAAGATAACGCTGTCGGCA
>JAEEGK010019681.1_pt1 | contig 14445 bp, 21 predicted proteins | sample 8958771 | NCBI WGS metagenome assembly JAEEGK01 (sample SAMN16246547, study PRJNA631951) | gut metagenome | biome: gut microbiome; feature: rumen; material: SC-attached | host: Bos | place: Iran: Karaj | collected 2018-10
CTGACCACCGAGACCCTGGTTGCGGATAAACCGGAACCGAAACCGGCTATGCCCCCCATGCCTCCCGGAGGAATGCCCGGCATGATGTAATATGCCGTTGGGGAAAAGGCTTTTTTAATGAAAGCTTTCCTTTGCGGATTAGGCATAACTGATTCAGGCATTAAAACTCAAAAAAACCATAAAAAAACAGACTGCAAGAATTTTGCAGTCTGTTTTTTTATGAGCCGTATTAACGTTATCAGGAATTTAATTAAGACTTTTTTATCAGAAATTGTTTTCCTGTGCGTCAAAGTAAGCGCACAGGCGTGAGCGGTTTTTCACGTTATATCTGTGATACAGCTTGGCCAGAGCTTTCTTTATGGTTATTTCTGCCAGTCCGAACCCGGCAGCGATATCTCTTATCTGCATTCCGCTGCGGAGCATCTGCACCAGTTTTTTCTCCCGTTCAGTCAGGCCGTCGTACAGATGCGTGTTCCGGCGGGTCCGGTTTGCCTGTTGGATTGCCAGCATTTCTTCCGGAGAAACTCTGTTGTTGGCGACAGAGGTATGTATGTGCACCAGCTCCCATTCACCTTGTTTTGCGTCTTTGCAGCGGCGGAACAGGAAAGTTTCATGCCTGCATTCCGGGATGGGTTCTGCTCCTGGGGACCCCACGGCCATGTCAACGATTACTTCACACAGCCAATGATCCCAGCCTATGCGCTTGGTCAGGTATTTTTCCTGTAATATGGTACAGGAAAAAGGATTGGCGTACGCTTTGCTAAGAAAGAACTCAAACTTTTTCTTTCCTTCCGCCTGCATGTTTTTCCCGGAACCCAGATAATAAACGTCCGGGGCCAGCAGGGAAAAAACATAGTCCAGGCGGTTTTCAACAAAAATCGTATGCATGATTTTCCGGGAAATGATTTTAATCTGGTTTTCTGCGGTACTTCTCATTATTAATTACCCCTCAATAATAAAAACACAACAACGAAGCTTATAATACAATTAAATATACTCTGGTATAATAATATTATCGGATGCCATATTAAAAGTCAAATCTGTTTGGAAAATTTTTTGTAAAATCGACTGAGATATGATATATTTTTTATGTTGATTTGTTCTGTATTGTTTTGGATGGGGAGGCAAACTTAATATGAAAGAAAACCATGAACTGGTGCTGGTCATCGACTTCGGCGCGCAGTACGCCCAGCTGATTGCCCGGCGTGTGCGGGAGTGCAGCGTGTACTGTGAGATCGTTCCCTACAATTGTCCGCTGGAAAAGATTAAAGAAATGAACCCGGCGGCAATTATTCTGTCAGGGGGCCCTGCCAGCGTATATGTGGAGAACGCGCCTAAGGCGGATGCAGGTGTTTTTGAATTGGGTATCCCGGTACTGGGCCTTTGCTATGGCCATCAGTTTATGTGCCAGGCACTGGGCGGGAAGGTCTCTTCCGCTAATACCCGGGAGTTTGGGAAGACAGCTGTTGAACTGGACACTGATTCACCCTTGTTCCGCAATCTGATTGATCAGAACATCTGCTGGATGAGCCACAATGATTTTGTGTCGGAGCCACCGGCAGGCTTTGAAGTACTGGCGGTCACCGGTGACTGCCCCGCGGCCGCGGTGGGCAATGCGGAGAAAAAATTCTATGGGGTGCAGTTCCATCCGGAAGTGGAGCACACGCCCTTCGGCAAAAAGATGATCAGTAATTTTTTGTTTGCAATCTGCGGCCTGAAAGGCGACTGGTCCATGAAATCCTTTGTGGAACGCAAAGTAGCGGAAATCAGGGCAAAGGTGGGGGACAAAAAGGTGCTTTGTGCCCTCAGCGGCGGCGTGGATTCCTCCGTGGCCGCAGTCATGGTGCACAAAGCCATCGGCAAACAGCTAACCTGCATCTTTGTGGACCACGGTCTTTTGCGCAAGGACGAAGGCGACCAGGTGGAAAAGGTATTCAAAGATACCTTTGATATGAATTTCATCCGGGTGAACGCGGCGGAACGTTTTTTAGGCAAGTTGAAAGGTGTTACCGAGCCGGAACAGAAACGCAAAATTATAGGCGCGGAGTTTATCCACGTGTTTGATGAGGAATCACAAAAGCTGGGTAAGGTGGATTTTCTGGTACAGGGAACCATTTATCCCGACGTGGTCGAAAGCGGCGGCACCGGCACCAGCGCTACCATCAAGAGCCATCACAATGTGGGCGGTCTGCCGGAAGATATGGACCTGCAGCTGATCGAGCCCCTGCGCGAATTATTTAAGGATGAAGTAAGAGCCGTAGGAACCGAGCTTGGCATCCCTGAAGCCCTGGTATGGCGGCAGCCTTTCCCGGGGCCGGGTCTTGCCATCCGTGTGCTGGGCGAGGTGACGGAAGAAAAGCTGAAGATTACCAGAGAGGCGGACGCTATTTTCCGGGAAGAAATTGCCAATGCCAGGCTGGACCGCACTATCTGGCAATATTTTGCCTGCCTTCCCAACATTCACAGCGTGGGCGTCATGGGGGACGGCCGCACCTACAGTTATACGGTGGCATTACGGGCGGTTCTGTCTACCGACGGCATGACCAGCGACTGGGCTCACATTCCCTACAGCGTGCTGGATACTATTTCAAGGCGCATCGTCAACGAAGTGGACGGCGTCAACCGTATCGTGTACGATATCACCAGCAAGCCCCCGGCAACCATAGAGTGGGAATAAATAACAGAATCCCCGGAGTGCTGATTTTTACAGGCATTCCGGGGTTTATTATTTTTGAATCGTACTAAAATCGTACTACTTTAAAAAATCGTTCAGTTTTGCAGCTACTTCTTCAGCCTTGTTTGGGTACAGATGGGAATATATCTGCAATGTGGTTTCGATGTTTTCATGCCCCAGGCGTTCACTAATAAGAAGCGGCGGAAAGCCCAATTCAATCAACAGGCTGGCGTGTGAGTGCCGGAGATCGTGAACACGAATCTTTTTAACTCCGGCGGTAGTTGCGGTACGTTTTAATACTCTGCCCAGCCAGCTTTTATTTAGCATGGGGAATAACCGTTCGCCCGGTTGCGGATCATACATGGAATCAATATACGCCTGTAAATGCTGTGCTACGATGGGCGGCAGCGTTACTTTCCGTTTTGACTTTGGCGTTTTCGGTGGCATGATGTATGGCTTACCGTCAACCATTGCAAAGTTTTTGTTTATGTCTATCGTTCCTGCGACATTATCAAAGTCTGCCACAGTAAGAGCCAGCATTTCCCCGGAGCGACAGCCGGAGTAAAATAATAATTCAAAAGCTATGTGAAATGGGGTAGCGGTATCCGGTAAAGCAGCCATGAATTTTTTAAATTCGTCAACCGTCCAAAAGTCCAGCCTGCCGGAGTGCTTTTTCCCTATCGTACCAGCAATGCGTACCGGGTTAGTTTTTAAACCGTAATATCTCACAGCGTAATTGAATAGCGCAGATATTTGGTTGTTACAAGTTTTAACATATGTAGGTGTATATGCCGGAACATGAGTTAATAAGCTGTTCTGCCATTCCCGGATCATTGCAGGAGTGATATCTGTTATTGGTGTATCCTTAAAAAACGGAATCAGTTTATCAAGGAACAAATATTCTTTTCCCCGGTAGGTTGTGGGCTTTAAACGTGCCTTGCAATCGGCAAGATATATTTCACACAAGTTTTTGAAAGCCATGTTTGTGCTGCCGTTTGACTTTTCCAAAAACTCTTTTTCCCATTGCTTTGCTGCAGCTGATGTGGTGAATCCCTCTTTCTTCTTCTTCCGGCGGTTCCCGGCGTGATCCGTGAAATAAAAGGAAGCGTAATACTTTCTTTTCCCGTTCTGATCCATATAAGATTTAACAGGCATGATAATCCTTTCCGGGCATACAAAAAAGCCCTTTAGCCGTCTGTAATTGGCGTTACAGGCGGTTTCTTCCGTGGTTGATATAATTTACCGCAGCCGTTCCTGTATTGGCGTACAGGGGCGGCTTTTGCTATTTTTGGTTTAACTTAGAAATATCTAAACTATGTTCAAAGCTGTCTAAATCAACATGAAACCATACAGACAATATGTCGGCGGAATCATTAAATTTCATATCTGCTATATCTTGAAGCGATTGCCTAATTAAGGGTTTTGCGACAGTTCGGGCTAAAAATCTCATATCGCCGGGTTGTGAACACACTTCAATCCTGCAAAATAAGCGGTCGCTGGCTATTTTAGGATTTTCAGAAAAAAAGCCAAAAAATTTAATAGGTTCTTCAGAACTGTCTTTTAAAGGAACGCTGCCATAAAAGCCAAGAAATACAGGCAAATCTTTAATAAAAAATCTGTTTGTAGCAGCCTGTTTAAACGTATCGCCATCGACAGTATTGATATTAACGTTACCAAATTCAAAATCATAAAAACCTAATAATTCGTTCGGCGTAACAGATAAGAACTTGCATAACGTATCCAACGTGTCAAAGTTAATTCCTTTGGCACGATTATTATACAGACTTGTCAATGTAGGGCGTGTAACGCCTGTATCTCTGACAACATCTGCTATTTTTAAGTTTCTTTCCTCTAAAATTTTATCAAGTTTGGAAACAATCATATTAATCACCCATTAATACTATAAAACATCATTGCCATTTTGTAAAGGGTATTGACAGAAATAAAAAGAAATATTACAATAACAAATAGAAAGTACCCTTTCTATTTCGGCAAATATATTTTCAAGAAAGTGAGGTGAAAAAATGCTTTATCGAATCGACAACAAGAAGCTGTTTATGGCATGTGCAGATGTTTGTTTGTCTGTAACCGAGGTTGTGGTAAAGGGTGCCGGGTGTTCTTCTCTGACTTTGCAGAGAATCACCGAGGGCAAACCGGTAACCGCTGTTACGATTGGTAAAATCTGCAGATCGCTGGGAATAAAACCAGCTGATATTATTGCAGAGTGACAGGGCGAGCCGATGATTAACCACGGAAGATGTGCAGCCTACGCCAATAAAGGCTGCAGAAAGGTGAGGAGTATGGAAGAAAAAATGAAAAGAGCAAACCGCCTACGTGATTTGCTTGCAAACGTACGGGCGGAATCTGAAGAAATAATGTTTCTCCTGGGGCATACACCGGATGCAAGCCCGGAACTGATAGCTGCGTTTGACCGGATTATCCGGCTGTTAAATGAAGAATGAAAGCGAGGTAAAAACAAATGATTTTAGGTAGTAGGTTAAGCGTTGCAGAATGGGATGCTATGATTTCGAAAGAACAACTGTATGCCCGGTTTGAGGGTAATCCAAGTCAGTTCAGAGATCCGCAAATGGCGCTGTTTTTCACAGATGACAAAGCAAAAGCGGTTGCGGAATATTTAAAAAAGACAGCAGAAACTCTGCGCCCGGTGATGCTGGATATTATTTCTCATAATACAGATTTGCCGGAGCCACGCAAAAATGAAGCTGAAAACATTATTGGTGATTTGAATCTTGACGATACCGAATCCATGAGTACGCTGGCGTACATAATTTATGATGCGCTGGATTCCACAAACGAAGATTCGTTTGTTTGCAGGATTATGAACGGGAACGGAGTTCCGGAAGCACGGGCGGAAGCACGGGCGTTTGCACGGTATTTGAAGTTCAAGGCAGCGGATGATGCCCGTATGGAAGCGTTCCGGCGTACAGCGGAGTATCGTATGCAGGAAGCTGAAGTGAAGTTGTGTTTGCGTGATCACATTGAACTGCCGGAAGAATAAGGGGGGATGAGTGATGGATAAATTTGAAAATCTTCAGACGGATGTAAAAAAAATGGAAGCGGATGTTTCCCGGTTGTTCCGCATGGTTGAAACTCTTACGAATAATGTCTCCCGGTTATCCAATATCGTGATGGAGTTGGCGGACAAAACCGCTCCGGCGCTGACGATGGAACAAAAAGAAGCAATCAAGAAAGCATAATTTCTTATGAGGTGGGTACGAATGAAAAAAACGGATAAAGTAATCAAAGTCCTTAAAAGTGACAGGAATGAAGTGCGGTATCATACCAGCACAAGAACGGTATCAGTATTTTATAAAAATCGTAAATGGTTGTCTGCCGGGTGGGAAATAGCCCGGCGCATGGTGGGGGTGAAATAAGTGGGGGAAGAAAAATATATGCTTACCGCCGGAGAAGTAGCAAACCTGCTGGGCATTAAAATCGGTTTGGCGTACCGGATTATCCGGGAATGTAATGCAGAACTGAAAAAAATGGGCAAAATCACGATCCGGGGCAAAGTCAATAAAAGATATTTGGAACGAAAGCTGGAGGTGTAAAAAATGGTGGAATGCATGGTAAGGGAATTGGAAATTGCAAGGAGTAGAGTTTGTGATGCAGAAAAAATGGTGGCGGAGTTGCGGAATGCAACGCTGGCGGCAGAGGAATTACGACCATTGTTGCGGCAAAGGAAGTGTATGACGATTGATATAGAAAGTCTCTGTGGTGAAGTGGAAGCGAATGTTAATGCGGCGGCGTTCCGGGCATTAAGAAAAAATATAGCAGCACAAGCTTCTTATATTGGCCTGTTAGAAGATTTACTCGCCGAAGAAGCAGGGGTTTGCTTTGAAGATGATGGAACGGTAACCCAGGAAGAATGAGGTACTGTTATGAATCGTATAACTTTTGTGGCAGCTTGCCTGTATTATTACGTTAAGGAAACGATTGTATTGACCGGGTTGTTGATGGCAGCGGTAGCCGTGCTGTTTATGATTCACAAGCTGGTAGGCTGGGCGTTGTGGGTAATAAGTCTGTAAAGGAGCGAAGATGATGTTTGAACGTATGACAGATGAAGAAATTATACAGATGTTAAATGAGGATGCGTTGTTGTTGGTAACTGTAAAAAACTGTTTTAAAATGTTAAGGGCATTTAGAACACTATCGCCGGATGGCAAAGAAGCGGTAATCAATAAGTGCGTAACGATGGGCGAAGAAAAATTAGCAAATGCATTTCGGCAGATCGCTGACGAACCGATGGTGGAACAAATTAAAAAGCCCTGCCGATGCGCCAACATCAAACAGGGCAGCCACTAAACCAACCACGGAAATAGGGCTTAACTCATTATAGCATTAACCGGGGCGGCGGTGCAACCGCCGTCCTAATATTTTGATAAAGAGGTGATATGATGGCGAGTAGGAGAATGATATCCACGGAAATATATACTGATGACAAGTTTACGGATTTAGAACCGCCAGCAAGGTTATTGTTTACATACCTTGTCTTGGCTGCCGATGATGACGGTTTTTTCGCAGCCACGAAACAGGCGGTGTTCTTATCCGGCGCAACAACCGAAGATTTGCAAAGGCTGGTAGATGCCGGATACCTTTACAAGTTTGACGGTGGGGTTTATGTCATACGGCATTGGAAACAGATGAACACGATCCAAAAAGACAGGTACAAACCAACAGTCCATGTCAATGAATTGGCGAGTTTAACGGAACAGAATAAAGTCTATGAGTTAAACTGTATCCAAAATGGAAACGGAATGGATACACAGAATAGTCTAAATCAAAATCAAAGTAGTTTAGGGCAGTATAGTACAGATAAAGTTAGTTTAGATGAACACAGTATAGGTAAGGGGAACTCTGATGATACTGATGGCAAAATTGCCACACTCATGAAAGATAAAACATACAAAACGGTCCTTGATTATTACCGGGAAAAAATAGGCAATCTGAGAAGTTTAGACGAGTTTTTCCATTTACACGAACTATTGGAATATTACAGCGTTGATGAAGTAATGGCTGGCATTGAGTTTATGGCAACAAAAGAAGGTAAAAGCGTTAATTATTTGGATAAAATTTTGGAAACAAATAATCTTGAAGAATAACCACAGAAGGCGTTAAAGCAGCGTACAATGCGCAAGTGCGTTGCCAGCACTCCTTAAAAGGCACTTTCAGTTTCCGGGAGTGCCTTTTCATTATGATATTTGGCTGTTCTTTCAACATGGTACAATGAATCTAATAAAGGACGGTGTGCATCATGACGGTACTGACGAAGAAGCAGGAAAAGAAGCTGGAACTGTATTTTTATTGTGTTGCTGCCGGGGCAGATCCGAACGGATGGCGGAAGCCGATACAGGATACCTGGGCTAAATACAAGGGCAGCATGGCAGCCGTAGCAATGGCAAGGCGTTACGGATTAAGAGAGGACAGTAAGACTATTTACAGGGAAATGGGTGTATCCCAAGATACATTTTATTCATGGCGGCGTGAGTTTCTGATATCGGCTGCAATAGCTGGAATCCGTTCCGGCTTGAAGTTTTAGAAAGGGGTAAAACATGAAGATCATAAAAAAACGTGAAGATGACAATTGTTTATTAAGCAGAAGCAGAAGTATTAAACGGTTATCGCATAAAAAGAGCGACCATGAGAAACTTACTGATGCGGTAGTCGAAACTTTGGCTGGGTACCGGGGTAACGTGCCGGAAATGAATGAGTTTTTAGCAGATGTTGTGGCTGCAGCATCCCATAAAGGCGTACCTGTGATGCAGCACAAACGGAAATATAAAAGGCGGTGATGGAAATGCCAAGCGGAGAAAACAGCAGAGCAAACCTAATACAGTTTTCCGGCAGAAGTCGAAACGAAGTCCAAATATTACAGGCTAAAGGCGGAGTGAACTCCGGCGTAACAAGGCGTGAGTTTAAGTCTTTCCGGGAAGAACTGAAAAAGGAACTGACGGCAGAACGTGGCGCAAGGATTATAGACCGTCTGCTTGACATGGCAGAACGTGGGAATATTGCAGCAATAAAATTGGTGCTGCAATTATTGGGTGAAGATCCGGCAAAGAATATAGCCATTGTCGGCAATGACGGAAAGCCATTGGAATTTATTTGGAAAGGCGAAGAAGATTTACCGCAATATTTGGATGAATGATAGACAGGCTCCGTAAAAGCCCGTAGAAGCGTTTTTAAGGTGCTACGCATATAAAGTATCGTGCCAAAAGAGAAAACGCCTGTACGGGGCAAATACAGGCGTTGCAAGGGGTATCCTAACCATAAAGATATTTACAAGTCCAAAAAATTGTACAATAAAAATCCCCGGTATGGCAGAGCTACTCCATACCGGGGTATTCCATTAACAGGGCAAAGGCACCAGCCCTGTATATGGCTGAAAACATTAGTGTCCGATAATAAACATTATGTAAAATGTCTCAACTATTAAATAAAAAAATATTATTTCTTTACAAGATGATAACACACATAGTATAATGCTGTCAACTAAAAAAATAGAAAGGGGATACAATGGATAAACTTGTTAATCTTAATTATAAGCTTCCGGCGGAACTGAAAGCAGATGCGGAAGTCATGGCAAGGATCAGAGGTGCTTCCCTGTCAGAATATGTACGGAATCTTGTTTATGCTGATTGCAAAAAGAATGCACAAAAGATTCAACAGTACCGGGATAAGATAAAAGAATTAAACGAGGAATAGCCGTACTAAAATCGTACTACTTTCACAAAAAATGAAAATAGCACACAAGATATGGTAATAAAAAACAAAAATAAAACACTATATAAAGTGTAAGCAAATACAAAACACTTGTATCTGCATAGAGTGGGAATAAGAACAGCGCAATAACCGGACTAAAAGGCGATTATTTCACTGAAGCCCTGCATAAAATTTGAATTATAAGCGACGGCTTCTTGCTGAATCGTTTTTGATGTGTTACCATTTTATTGATTTATTAATGATTTATTTATAATGTATAAGTTAAGTCTTACAAAAAAATTCTGAGGAGGAAACAAAATGCTCAAGTATACCCATCAGTCTGATCCTGAAATTTATGAACTGGTAGTTGAGGAGCTGCACCGCCAGGAAAAGAACATTGAGATGATTGCTTCGGAGAGTACCGTACCTCTGGAGGTCATGGAACTTTCCGGTTCCGTATTTACCAATAAAACACTGGAAGGCCTGCCGGGAAAACGGTTCCAGGCCGGTTCCGAAGTGGCCGACAAACTGGAAGAACTCGGCTGGAAACGGGCTAAAGAACTGTTTGGGGCAGAACATGTGAACCTGCAGTCTTATTCCGGTTCCACTGCGAACTACAGTGTGTTCGCATCCGTTCTGGAACCCGGTGACAAGATCCTGGCCATGCGTCTGGACCAGGGCGGTCACCTGACCCACGGTTCTTCCGCCAACTGGGTGAGCAAGATTTACCATCACGATTTTTACGGTGTCAATCCGGAAACGGAACAAATCGATTACGATGCACTGGAAGCCAAAGCGAAGGAGTTCCGTCCCAAGATGATCATCGCGGGGGCCAGCGCCTATCCCCGTCTGATTGACTACGAAAGAATGGCGAAAATCGCGGAAGAAGTGGGCGCTTACCTGATGGTGGACATGGCCCACATCGCCGGTCTCGTAGCTGCGAAACTGATTCCCAGTCCCATTCCCTGGGCGGATTTTGTGACCACTTCCACGACCAAGACGTTCTGCTCCGCCCGGTCCGGCATGGTGTTCTGCAAGGCAAAACATGCCAAGACATTAGACAGGGGAACCTTCCCGGGATCACTGGGCTCCATGCATTTCCATACCATGGCGGCCAAGATCTGGTCCCTGAAGTATGCGGCCAGCCCGGAATTCCGCGCCATTATGCAGCGGGTTCTGGATAACGCGAAGACCCTGGCAAAAGCCCTGAGCGAACGCGGCTTCCGCATCGTGTCCGGCGGCACTGACAACCATCTGCTGCTGGTGGACCTGCGGTCCAAAAACATTACCGGAAAGACATTCCAGAATGCATTGGACAGCATCGGAATCACCGTTAATAAAAACCAGATTCCCAACGATCCGGCGTCGCCCTTCGTAACCAGCGGCGTGCGGATCGGCCTGACCTCCACCGCCCAGAGAGGTCTGGGGGAAAAAGAGATTATCCAGATTGCGGATATTATGAAAAAAGTGGCGGAAGCTCCGGAAGACGAAGCGGTACTTGCCGCATGCAGGAAAGAGACCCAGGAGCTGATTTCCCGCTTCCCGCTGTACCCGGCCGGTGCTTTTGATGACTGACGATACTTTAACCTGCTGCTGTTGTTTGCTAAAACAGGCAGCAGGTTTTTTATAACTTGATTTGCGTGTGCCGAAGGGAAGGAGGCTATACTATGAGAGAGCAACAGATACAAAGCATAAACGAGTATATCAATCTGCATAAAATGGAAATGATCCGTCTTCTTGAAGAGTTTGTGGAAATTCCCTCCTGCAGCCGCGAACCGGAAGTCATGCCTGCAGCCACGGCCTGGGTCACCGAGCTGCTGCGCAGGGAAGGTTTTGCCGTCAGGACTCTGGATGTGGGGCACGGCAATGCCCCGGTGGTCATCGCGGACCTTGACGGACAGGACGGAGCGGCTCCGGTGGTTTTTTCCGGTCATTACGATACGGCCCTTCCCCGGGAACTGTCGGCGCAGAATCCGTTTCGTATTGAAGAGGGTAAAATTTATGGTACCGGTACCCTGGATATGAAGGGCGGCATTGTGATTGCCCTGTATGCAATCCGGGCTGCCGTGCAGGCCGGGTTGAAACGGCCGGTGCGGCTGATTCTTGCAGGTGACGAGGAAATCAACCATCTGGGCTCCCGGGCGGCGGAAATAATGGAGGACGCGGCGAAAGGGGCATTGTGCGCCTTCAACATGGAAACGGGCCTTATCTCCAATAAAATCTGCGTGTTCCGCAAAGGCGGTACCCGCTGCCGCATTACGGTGCACGGGGTGGAGGCCCACGCAGGCAATGATTTTACCAAAGGGCGCAGCGCTATCGCGGAAATGGCCTACAAGGTTGTGGACATCCATAACCTTACCGATTTAAAAGCGGGAACCACTATGAACATCGGCACCATCAACGGCGGCACGATATTCAACGCGGTTCCCGCAAAATGCGAAGCAGTTGTGGATATGCGCTTTGAAAAGAACGAAGAACTGGAAAAAGCTAAAAAGAGCCTGGAAGCGGTCTGCAAAAAAACATATATTGAGGGCACGACAACCGAAATGGAATACATTGACGTGATGCACGTCTTTGAAACCACGGAGGGCGGCCTTGCGCTCTGGAATTATCTGCACGACACGGCGGCGGAAATGAACCTGGCGGAAACCGGGCAAATCCGGCTGGGAGGCAGCTCCGACGCGGCGTACATTACCATGGCGGGAGTTCCCTGCCTGTGCTCCTGCGGGACAATGGGCGAATGGAACCATACCGTGCGGGAATATATCCTGACGGACTCGCTGTATGAACGGGCGGAACTGTTTGCCGGCGCTCTGCTGAACGCGGACAATTTCAGGACCGCTGGCTGATACTTTTCTTACAAATCGATTCCTTCGGGAATACGGCTTTCGCAGGGAACGCCGGTCTGGCAGAAGCCGCAGCCGTAGCCGTCAATGTGGAAATGTTCCTTGATAAACGGAATTGTCTTGCCATGGGAATAGGCCTTGCAGTTGCGTTTCAGGTGGCCGTTTTCCAGGGTGAGGGCATTTTCGCCGGGGCAGCGCCTGATGCATTGCAGGCAGGTGCCTTTGGCATAGTAAAGACACCAGTCAAAACGCCCTCTGTAGGGACGTGTATCCGGTTCAAGATAACCTTTGATGATGATGGAACCCAGCCGGTGGGCGATGCCCCGGCGGGTGATCAGCGCGTCGCTGAAGCTGAAGGTGCCCAGACCGGCGGCGTGGGCAATGTGGCGTTCCGACCATTTGGACGTAAAGGTCTGTACTTCATTTTCCAGCCGGGTCCACTCCGGATGCAGCACCGGCGCCATGACCTCGTACCCCATACCGGTCAGGGTCCTGATCATATATTTACGCACTTCGTCGTTGATGGGCTCTCCGATTACCCGGGCCCGGGCCCAGCGTTCGCTGGGCCATTTGTCCTGACAGCGCATGGAAGCTTTCGTGGCTTCGGTCTGGGGCAGCACCCAGCTGACGATGGTGAGTTCCTCCGGTCTGGCGTGACTGTCGGGGAACTGTTTGTTGAAAATCTCGGCCGGCATCCAGTGGGTGGTGCCGCAGCCGTTCCGGGCCTTGTATTCCCGGAAGATGGGGTCCGCCCCGTTGGCAAAACCTACCAGCGGATGATCCCACATCTTTTCCTCACCGAAGGCCTCGCCCATCCGGTTTACGGGGGAAGTATCGACAAAATCTTCCACCAGTTTTCTGATTTCTTCCTTCGTGATCATTACTAATCCCTCTCCTTCGTATACCTGTTCACATACTCATAAACATACGTACCGGCTGACAAAAATGGACCCGCAGCGCCTGACTGCGTTTTTGTTGCCCGTGTCGTTGTCTCCGGTTTAATTATATCATAAAGAAGAATAGGCTGTATGCAGGAAGTAAAAGAGAAAGAATTAAAATCTGAAAAAAACAAAATCCCCGGATTCAGCAAACTGATTCCGGGGATTAGCTTATTCAGATGTAACATGAATTAAGATATCACACGAACCGGCATACATGATCTACGGCAATATCGGAGAAACCGAACGCCTCCGCTTTCGTCATCTTGCCGTTGCAGATGTCATGGATGGCATTCACCATCTCCCGCCCCATTTCCTGATAGGTCTTTTCACCCCGGATAATGGCGCTCAGGTCGATGTCCATGTTGTCTTCCATCTTCTGGTAGGTGCGCCCGTTGGCCGTAACTTTTAATACCGGCACGATGGCATTGCCGGTGGGGGTGCCGCGGCCTGTGGTGAAGATGATGGCCTGGCAGCCGGCAGCGGCCATACTGGTCACCGAAGAAATATCGTAGCCTGCAGTATCCATGACGACAGCGCCGCGTTTGGTCGGAGGCACTCCCTGTTCCAGTACTTCCACTACAGGACGGGTGCCGCCCTTGCGGATGCAGCCCAGGCTCTTCTCATCTAATGTAGAAAGGCCGCCTGTCTTGTTGCCCGGCGTGGGCTGGCCCGCACGGCAGTCCTGACCCGCTGCGGTCAGGTGCTCTTCGTAAGCCCGGCAGACTTCAATAATCTGGTCATGGATTTCTTTGTTGGCGCCGCGTTTGGCCAATACATGCTCGCCGCCGATCCATTCAATGGACTCGCTCATCATGGTGGTGGCGCCCATGTCGACCAGAATATCGCTGAGCTCCCCCACGGCCGGATTGCTGGCGATGCCGGAAGTGGCGTCGGAGCCGCCGCATTCAATGCCCATCAGGAATTCCGAAATGTCAAACAGTTCTTTTTGCTGCATGGCAGCCTCGGCAGCCATATCCCGGGCAGCGCGCACTGCTTTCTCAATCGTTTTCAGGGTGCCGCCTTCATCCTGGATGCCGAAGGAAACTACCGGTTTGGAAGTCATAGCCTGGATTTTTTCACGGAGCTTGTAGTGGGGTACTGTTTCGCAGCCCAGACCGATAATGACCACGCCGTACACATTGGGATTGCAGGCGAAGCCGGTTAACACTTTCTGGCTCATCTCGGTGTTGGCGGCCACATCGGAACAGCCTGTGTTGAATACAATATTAACCGCTCCCCGCACCTGGGATGCCACAATGCG
>JAEEGK010019682.1_pt1 | contig 14445 bp, 5 predicted proteins | sample 8958771 | NCBI WGS metagenome assembly JAEEGK01 (sample SAMN16246547, study PRJNA631951) | gut metagenome | biome: gut microbiome; feature: rumen; material: SC-attached | host: Bos | place: Iran: Karaj | collected 2018-10
ACCAGCTGCGGTGGCAGGATATGGAGATGTATGCTTTTATACACTACTCGCTGAACACGTATACCGATCAGGAATGGGGTTTCGGCAACGAGGACCTGCCCCTCAATGAATATGAGACCGAATATATCCATCCGCAGGACAATGGCAACCGCTGTGACATCCGATGGTTTGAGATTGCCTCAGCCCAGCAGAAACTGCATATCGACGGCAACCAGCCGCACCACTATTCGTTCTTCCTCAGTTTCTGAACATACTTCACGGGCTCGCCATCGCTGGCTTTCAGCACACTGGCAAACTCCTGAGGTGACACTTCCACAGGTCCGCGCATGAACTCGGGGATGTTATAACATTTCATGAACTGGCGGTGATAATCGGGATCGGCCTGTGGCAGTTCAAAGGGCTTGCTGCCCTTACCGTTGGCATCGACATGCGCGAAGAACGGACGGGTATAGCTGCCATCATCGCGGCGACTACTGAATACCACCCACCGGCCATTGCTCGACCAGGCATGATAACTCTCCGTCTCAGGAGAATTGATCTCGTCCATAGTGCGAACCTCACCGCTGGCAAGATCCAGCAGACAGAGGTCGGCCTCGCGATGCCAGATGTGAAAGACGCCATAATGCCCCATGGTGAACATGAGGAAACGTCCGTCGGGCGACACACGCGGAAGAGTGGCACTCATATTGAGGCTGTCAGCCTGAAACACCAATTCACGCGGTCCGAACTGATAGGTATCGGGATTGAATGACTTTTTATAGATATTGTATTTCACCTCCCTATAGTTACGGACCACCTCAACTTCATGGCTGGTTGTATCGCGGAACTCGAAATGGGCACTGCAGTAATAGACGGTCTTACCATCTGGGGCCCAGACGGGGAACACCTCAAACTCGTTTTCCTGATTCTCGATATTGGTCACTTCGTTCTTGGCCACATCATAGGCTATCAGGTCGCTCACGGCATCAAACACCTCAATTTTATTAAGGTTACGCGTATGGAAACTCTGGCTGGTCTTGTTCGTGGAATAGACAATCAGCGGGAGCCACGGGTGCCAGGCGGGGTAGACACCAGCAGAAAGGATGGAGTCGTTGCGCATGTTAATCTTACTCAACTTGCCATCGTAGGCAATGACGGTACCACCATGGAACTGACGGGCATGAAACTGCATACGCTGGGGGTTATACATCTGGAAGTTGTGACAGTTGACACACTGACCCGTCGTTTCCTTGCCACAAAGCATATTATTCACCATCACCTTTTCATCGTAATTCTCCAAGCAGCGCTGGTTCAAGGTCAGTTCCTCATAAGCCACATAGCTGGGTGAGATGAGTCGGTAGCTGATATAAGGATCGATGCTATCGGCTGAAACAGTGATATGGAAAGGCTTGTATCGCCACCATTCCTCACCGAGCCGGATATACACTTCGACATTGACATCCTTCTTATTACCGACGGCCTTGTTGACCAATTCACGCCAGTCATCCATCTCGGGCTGTACAGCCCTACCGCCACACACCAGTTCATGATCACCTACTGTAAAACGAGCCACCACCTCATCGCAGGAATCATTCATCTCGAAGGTCAGCGGGGCGATATTAACCGGTATTGTCACGTCAGTATAGTCGGGATAGATGGAAGGCGCCTTTTTGATGTCAGTAAACTGAGTGGGCACCGAGGGGGATTGACAAGCCGAGGAGAGAAGGAGTAAGGAGAGAAGGAGTAAGTAGGATACTCCTGCTATAAAGGTTCTTACCCGATTCTTATTGTTTATCTTGGTAATCATAATCTTCAATCTTCAATTTTCAATCTTCAATTAATACAAATACAGGTCGTGAACAAAGAAATAATTGTAATAGTAGGTATGGCCAAAGCGTTCGTAGAAGATGGGACGCATCACGTCTTCACTTTCACTCGTAGCATTATTTGCCAGATCCATAAATGCATCATAGTTACGTTTTACCTGATCGTCGAATGGCATATTGCTGATATCGACCTGGTGCTCCAGACTGCCATACAAATAGGCCGCCTCCTGGAAATGAACAGGCATGTGTGCACCCTTAAGACTGTTGGCATAGTCGAAGAACCGAGGCCAGAAGAGTTCAATATCCTTTTTCCATAATGCTGCTATGAGCGACAGTTCCTTAAAGAGAATGTCGTCGTCATGTGTATTCAGGAATCTATCTATGATGAACTTCTCGGCCATCATCTGATCGGTTCCCAGATAATCGCCATTTTTCATCAGCCGACAGATGGGTGAAAACTCCGCATTGTCCTTCAACAGATTGTAATGGCCAATGAAACGCTCGTATTTCTCGGCCCATGCCCTATGATAACGGGTATGCTTGAGCAGCGAGGCATATTTACGGGCCTCCTGCGTCTCACCGTTCACGAGGGCACAACGCATGAGATATTTCAAATACTCAGCACGGAAACCGAACTCGACCCCCTGTTCCAGACACCAACGGTGACAATAGTTAGCCAGGCCATAGTTATAATACATACTATACCCCACGACCTGCATCATACGCACAGGGACAGGCTCGTTGCAAGGTTTGGATCCATCAGGATAGTGATACATCTCATCGCCCTGACGTCCTAATCGGAAGAGTGCCAGATTACGCATCATCACGATGGCTCGCGTAGGCTCCTCACCGTCGGAGACCGCCTCTCGCAACACGCCTTCCCAATCGAGGTTCTCCATGCACTGCTGCATGCGGAATTCCTTGTGGAAATTAGGATCCTTAAACCAGAAACGATGAACACTATAGCCAGCTGCAATCACAATGGCAACATGGATCAGGAGCCAACGGACGGGTAACTCTTTCAATTTACCGCTTTTCGCATTCTGCTTTTTCGCATTTGCTTTCTTGGGGGAACTCTCTTGCGTTCTCTTTTTCTCCCACATTCCAAACATCAATGCCAGGAAAATCAAAGAGGCGACTAAAATATAATAAGGTATATAGAAGCCTGGTAACTCCTTATCTACCCAATACATGGGTAAGCCTGTCCACCAGATGTTATGAATGCCTGTCTGACAGAATACATAATTATAACAGAACAAGGGCCAGAATACGATGGACAAAACGGCTACCAGCGAGACTATCACACGCGCCGTCGGCGTCTGTTTCTCCAATCTCCAAACGAGCACACCCATCAGCAATGCCGCCAAAAGGCCATAAAAGCCGATGAGCGGATAGAGTACGCCCGTACAAATAAATATATAGATGGGACGCAAATAATATTTAGCCGGCAACAATCTAAACAGCCACACAGCGGCTACAGCCAACGTGGTACCGATTGCAGCAACAAAGAAATGGCCTCGTAACTTCAGATAATAGACCCAATAGCCCAGATCCACATTCATAATGACAATGGCTGCGAGTGGAATCAGCAACACAGCCGTCCACCTGACGGGAATGCGGAACGTACGCCATATCACCAGCAGAAGCGCCGCCCACCACAGGGTGAGGAAGGTAACGCCTAATGCCGGATGATAGAAAAACTCCGTAAAATAACACCCCAACCACGAGAGCAGCCAGCCTGATGTGACCATCTGCTGCTTCAGGAACAGCGGCGTATCGAGGAAAAGATTCATCTCCTGCACCTTCCACAAGAACGCTTGCTCATAAACGAGCAGACAACAGGCGGTTGCCAGCAAAGCCAACACGACCAGAGCAGGACTTAATAGTTTCAGTTTATCATTCATTTCCTTGTTAATTGCAATATCGGTTGCAAAGATACAAAAAAGTGGCGAACCGAAGTCCGCCACTTTCGTTTTTTTTCGAAAAAATTACTTCACAATAACTTTCTCAGTCTTAACAGAGCCATCGCTCATCACCTTCTTCACGATGTTGAGACCCTTCTGAGCCTTCATTACGCGACGACCATTGAGGTCGAAGAGCTCGATAGCACGAACCTTAGCGGCAGGAGTACCCTCGAGGGTCTCGATGCCAGCTGCAGCGGCCTCAGTATAAAGAGCGCTGTAGTCAACATTTGCAGGAGCTTTCATCAGGACCTTAACATACTCCAGGAACGGCTGAGAAGTCGAGCCAGACTTGAAGCCAAGGGTCAGAACGCCATCGGTAACTACGATATCGGTGACTTCTCTGTCCCAACCACTGTTGTCAACCTGAGCCCAACCTGCAGCGTTGACATTCACATCAAACTCAGCACCTTCTTCAACTGCAGGCGTTTCAGAAGTCTGCACATAGACCACAGTACCTTCAGACTCAGCAGAGTTGTCATTTGCATTGAACTGAACAGTGTAGATACCTGCGGGCAGGTCAGTGATGGTCTGCTCAACGCGAGCCTGCTGGTGCCACTGCAGATAGATGCAGCAGTCTTCAACATAAGGAGTCTTAGTGCCGTGAGAGACATTACCGTCCCAGCTGCTCCAGGCTGCAGGATTACCAGAAACTGTAGTCCAACCAGGAACCTCTGTTGAGTATTCAAGTGAGTACATATTCGGGTTCTTCACGAATACGGACATATCGATAGTGGCTGCCACTGTCTCAGGATTCTCAGGATCAGAATTATCAATCTTCTGGAAGATATTCTCACCATCCTTCAGCTTTCCATAGACATCGGCCTTAATATAGTTCTTCACCTCCTCAGCCAGTTCGTCATTATCGTCGAGCGCATTGAGAGCCTGAGCAACAGGATAAGAATCCTCAGCACGACCCAGGGTCTTCAGAGTCTCAGCACCTAAGCGCAGACGCTCAACCAGAGCAGCAACACCAGTGGTATTTCTCTGAGAAGCACCTGTGGTGAACAGCTTAGCTGTAGTATTAACGATTTCTGTCAACTCAGCAATAGCAGCAGTCAGAGCAGCATCGTCCTTCAGGACGTCGAACTCATACTTTCTCTCCCACTTTGGCTCTGCACCTTCCTCAGCAACGTTCTCCTGCCAAGACTTACCGTTGTACTTGGCTACAACAGCCACCAACTCAGCATAGAGCGATAGATTCTTAAACTTCGTATCCTTATTCTGATCAACGGTAGCACTTCCGGTCTTAATAGCATTATCGTAGTTGTTGCAGAGAGCGACGTGGTCGATCAAGGCAGCACTGCTCTTGGTAAGCAGTTCAATAGCACCGTTGCACTCAGAAGGAGAGGTGTAATCATTCTTCTCAGCCTCAACCTTGGCAATAGCCTCGTTCAAAGCAGTCTGGGCAGTACCATCGTAACGCTCAGCATTGTTATTAGCTTGAGTCTTCTGAGCCTTCTCCAAGGCCTCGTTAACAGCAATAGTCTCAACAACACCGAAGGCCTTGGGGATATAGCCAAACTTCACGTTGGCAATCATCATCTCACGCATTCCTTCATCACCAGCTTCAGCACCATCCGCATTGGTACAAACCACGAAGCGCAGTTCATACTTACCAGTAGTAGCAGGCGTAAACTCAATATTACCAACCGTAGAATTCTTTACTGGAGTCTTTTGTCCATTAACATCAGGATGACAAGTAATAACCTGTGCAAACTCCTCTGCACCATCTGCTGTAAGGAACTGAATCTTCATGAACTCGCCACTTGCCTTCCAGCGGGCAGCATTGAACGTAAGTGTGTAGGTTTTACCTGCTTCAAGATTGAGAGCATGTTCATCGTCATTCAGGCCATATGTCACATAGTTACGACGGAAATAGAGTGCACTGGTGAAATCACCACCCTCAGCAAATGCATTATTGCCTGCAAACATACGAGCATTACTAGTATAGGTATTGCCAGGAGTACGCTCCTCCATGGCGTCAGCATAAACCTTGAAGCCCTCAGGGATACCACCGTCAGGGCACTCGGCGAAATATTTGGCAGGAATCAAATCAATAGCCACATCAGTCGGATCGGGAGCACCCACACTGAATACATAAGTGGTATCAGTATAGATTGACTCATCCAGCATCTCCTCCGGATAAATCTTCGTGATATTGATGGTATGCAGACCATCAGCCAAATCGGCACCATCGTATTTCAGAGTAACCTCCTCTACCATACCTTCAGCGGGGCTAACGGTCAGAGCTTTCTTATCGAGTGTAGCAACAATCTGAGAAGCATCAGCCTTCTTATCAAACTTCACATAGAAATCCTTCAGATTGTTCTTGATGTTAAATGAACCCTGTTCGGGTTTTGCAGCAACCACTGTAGGAGCCAACATGGTGTAAGGATATACGTCATCTGGCATACCATTCAGAAGATCATCGTTATACTCGGCAATCTCGTCTACATTAGGAACTGCCTGACCTGCGCTAGGACCACCTGCATATTTCAACTGCATGTCGCCGGCAACATTGTTATAAATAACACGAACCTCTCCTTCAGGAACCTCGTCTAAGAAGATAAAGAAGCGACCGTCTTCGAAGCCCTCAACAGAGGTAATACTGATTTCCTCACCGTTGACCAAAACCTTGGCATTCTCCTTCGGGAATTGGACGCGTTTCTTACCAGCAGCCTTACAAAGCTCAGCAAGGTTGGTCTCGAAACCGAAGTCGATCAAGAGTGCATCATCCTTATACTCAGCAACTGTACCATACTTATATATCTCAAACTTGATGTTGTCGAAATAATACTGAGTTGCTGTTGACTTATCATTATTCAAATTGAAAGCAATGCTCTGGAAACTCTTACCAAACAGATTCTCGGAAATAGTTCCTTTGGCGGTAATGGTATTCCATTCAGATGTTGAATTGAATGAACCGGAGAAATCTGATGAGATGTCTCCACCACCGCACTTCCACTCACGCGGCTTGCCATGACCACCTACATCGAATGAGGCATCAGGATTAGAGATTACATCCATTGAGAAGCGCCACTCAGTACCTGCTGGCAGTATTTCAGGGAGATAAACAAACAACTGGGTAGACCACGTCTGAGGCGCATTAGCCATTGCCTTAATGGAAAGGCCCTTAGAGTTACCCTTACCAACGCCTTCCTCGACCTTGGCTGCTTCATCATCATTAATATTATAAGTTACATTGCCATCACCTTCATCAGCACGGAGTGCAACGACGAACGAGCTGAAATCATCACCTTCAAAATTACCATTGGTCAGGATGTCGACCCAACCAACCTGCTTCTCCTTACCCTTGCGGACAAGAATCATGCTCTCGATTGTGACATTCGCCCAGTTGGCACCCTTGATGGCATGCAGGTGAACAAAACCCTTATCGTTGAGAATCTGCTTCAGGTCAACGGTCAACACACCGCCTTGGTCGGTAAAATACTTACTGACCCAAGGAGCTGATTTAGGATATTCAATCAAGTGTGATTCAGCCTCATTATCACTGTACTGTCCATTATCCTGATCTCGATTCATCAGTACACGGGGTGTACCCTCAGTGTAAGTAATCACTAGCTGGTCAAAACCAGAAAGGTCTGCCCAGTTATTCACACCGCCATCACCGTAAGGCTGACCAGTAGATTCACCAATCACGAATGGGCACTGTTCACTCCCCACTTCGATCTGTGTGTTCTTCGGAGCATCCAAACCCCAAAGACCATCCTCATGCTGCCAGAAAGGAACATCCTTCAAGGATATTTCTTCTGCACTTACATTCATTGCCCCCAGCAGCATCATAGCTACCAGCGCAAGAAACATTTGGTAAGTTTTTCTCATGTTGTTAAAGTTTTAATGAAAGTTAATAAAAAAATAGAAATTTCTGGCTGCAAAGGTAAATAATAACGCACATACATGTTTTTTCAATTGTTTCATTTGCTTTCATTTTTGTGCGCATGTTACAAAAATCCCGCTTTTGTCGAGAAAAAGCGGGATTTATGAAACAAAATGAGACAAATAAAAAACTACGTCTCACGTTCGGCATACTCCGAGGGAGCAACACCGAAATGTTTGCGGAAGATGGTGGAGAAGTGAGCCAGATTAGAGAATCCTACCGTATAAGCCACCTGTGTCACATTGATTTTCTGCTCTTTCAGCAACCTTGCAGCCTGTTCCAAGCGGATGTTGCGGATGAACTCACTGGTAGAGATACCTGTCAGTTCCTTCATCTTACGATGCAGCTGCACACGGCTAATGCCAACCTCCTGCGTCAGGCGCTCCACATTGAAGTCGCTATCGGAGATATTCTTGTTGATACACTTCATGATACGTTCCATGAGCACCTCGTCATTGCCTTTAACCTCTGGCTGGTCCACTTTTTCAGCCTGTGCCTGCTGGGCACCGGAATATTTACCTTTCAGACGGAGACGGCTCTGAACCAGATTCTCAATGACCATGTGCAGTTCCTCCATATCGAAGGGCTTTGCCAAGAATGAGTCCGCGCCACGCTCCAAACCCTCCAGACGATTGGCCACATCAGCCTTAGAGGTAAGCATGATGACTGGTATGTGAGAGATATTGATATTGGTCTTGATCATCCTGAGCATGGTGAAACCATCCATCTCAGGCATCATCACATCGCTCACCACCACATCATATTCATTGGTCAGCAGTTCTTTCAGGCCCTCCTTTCCATTCAGGCAGATGCCAAACTGGTAGTATCGTCCCAATTCTGCAGATACATAACGAGCCATTTCCATATCGTCATCTACAATGAGTACACGATATTTCGAAGAAGACGTTTTAGCACGACTCAACTGAACGATTTCCTTCTGGTCATCCAACTCTTCAGGTTTGAGATGAGCCTTGCCCAACGGCAGACGGACCGTGAATACTGACCCTTGATTGTCGGTACGGTTCTGAGCCTCGATGGTTCCGTGGTGCATGGCAACAATCATCTTACACAGATTCAAGCCAATACCGGTTCCGTTGACATGCATGCGACGGGAGTTGCTACCCTGGTAGAAACGGTCGAAGATATGTTTCATGCTGTCTTCGTCGATGCCCACACCATTATCTGAGACTGCGAGTTCTAGATTACCGTCTCCTTCTCCACCCTGATCAGTGATGCGTTTCAGGCTTACAGTAACTTCACCTCCATCATTACTATACTTAAAGGCATTGGAAAGCAGATTGGAAATCACCTTGTCAAACTGTGTCCTGTCAATCCAAGCATCCAGACGTTCCAGCCCCTCATGGTCGAATGTGAAACGTATGTCACGCTCCTTCGCCGGGAAATCAAACATTCTACAGACACCTTCCGTAAAAGCCACTATGTCTGTTTGCTGACAATGCAGTTGCATCTGCTGCTTGTCAATCTTACGTACATCGAGAATCTGATTGACGAGATTCAGAATTCGCTGTGCATTATGCTCGATGGTATCAACAGCAGGATTACCCATTCCCGACTGGTCGTCGCCTACCCGTAGCCTTTCATTCCTGATTTTCTTCAAGGCTGAAAGGATAATGGTCAGCGGAGAACGAATATCGTGAGTGGCATTAATCAGGAATTTCATCTTCTCTTCATCCATCTGCCGGTTCGCCCTACGGCGATATGCATAGATAAAGAACCCTACAAGAGATGATAGTGCGATGAAATAGAGAATATATGCCCATGTGGTACGATACCATGGAGGTGTCACTTCGATGGTGATCGTCTTAATGTTCGAACAAAGGTCGCCAACACGCGCCCGCACTTGAATAGGATAGGAACCTGGTTGCAGATGACTCAATAGAATAACATTAATGCCCTGAGGATTACGCACCCATGCGCCGTTTCCGACACAGTACTCATAGACAATACCTCGTGGGTTGTCGAAATCGAGCAACGAGAATTCCAAAGTCAGTTCCGTTTCCATATAAGAAACTTGGAAATGGTCGGTAGATACGACTGGGCGAGAGTCATGACCAGCGATCGTAAATCCCGTCAACTGCACATCTGCCAGATCAGTTCGGCCACTCTTCACATCCTTAGGACGGAATGTGGTCAGGCCATCATTGGTGGCAAAACAAATGAGATCATCATTCGTATGGAGTCCCACGCAGTTGATATATTCCTTCGTTATCAGCCCATTGCCACTCACATGACCAACGTACTCATTCTTCTTGACATCATACTGCCAGAGGCCCATTGGCGTAGAACACCAGATATCGCCATTGTCAGCCTCGACAATATAACCTATTACCTTGTCGCTCATGGCCTCCACAGGTTGAGGTTCTCCATCCCCTTTCTTGTAGACGTACAGTCCTTCGTCAGTTCCAATGAGAATTTCCCCTCGACTTGTAGCGCAGAGAGAATTACACTTGATATGCGTCAGCTGCTGCAGCCACCCTTGTGACATAAAACTATCAGTCTTGGGGTCGTAGCACGATAAGCCATCAGAGGTGGCCAGCCAGATACGCCCTTGATGATCGGGCATCATAGCTAACACCCAATCATTACAGATATGCCCACGCAGAGAATCCCGGTCAGCCGACCGGAAATTTCGCAATTGCCCTGTCTGCGGATTATAGGAGCAAAAGCCTTTCGAATAAGTAGAAAAATAGATATTACCTGAATCGTCGCTGGTTATATCGTTAAACTTGTCACATTCAAAAGCCACTTGTTTCTGACTGCGGCCGGTAATAGGATCATAAGAATAGAGGGCGTTGTCGGTACCCACCCAATAACGTTTTTGTTTATCACGGAAGATGAACTCCGGATTTTGAGGGCAAGCTGGTTTAGCCACGATACGTCCCTGACGGTTGAAACCATAGATACCATTACCTTGTACGGTCACCCAAAGCATACCACCATCTCCTTCGCATATCGACGATACTGTCGAACCCAGATCCATGCCCTGAGCACTAAAACTCATTGTTCTGAACTGCGGAGGAGTATGGCTCAATAAGACCAGACCCTTGGAATAACAGGCAATCCAGAGGTTACCATTGCGATCCTCATTAATATCCCATACCTTGGTTGTATTCAAGTCGATTCCCCAGGCGACGCACTCAACACGCTCTAATTTCTGGTTGTTTTTGGGCAGACGAAAGAGGCCATCCCCGCGCGTACCTATATATATATCCCCTTCATGATCACGGAAAGCACTGGCCAAAATGACATTGCCTTCAAGGGCAGACATATCTATTGACGCAGGTTTCAGGGCGCCTTTATCGTAAACAGAAATACCGTGCAGACTGACCACCAGCATCTCATCATTTCGCTCAACAAACGTCAGCACATTACCCTGAGGCGACTTCATTTCAACGATTTTGCCATCCGTTTCCCGCATAGTCACGACATCGCCATAGCCGCTTTTCCAGAAACGCCCTTGGCTGTCACATATAAATTGGTTGAAAAAGCGATTCTCGCCAGGTGTCGTAAAATTGTCTTCAGCATAAACCAGCTGCTCTTCCTTCATTTTGAACAAACCGTAGCCAGCTGTAGCAACATACATCTCTCCAGATTCAAGTTGAGTAATGTATGTTACACGGGGCGAAACATTTCCTTGGAAAGGATAATGCACGAAATGACCCGTTGTGTAGTCATAGCGATCCAGGCCTTTAGCCGTACCCACCCATAAACGACCATCTTTATCACAAAACATACTTGAGATATCATTGTTTCCAAGTGATGTCTGGTCATTCTGACGATGGAGATAAGGCGTAAATCGATAACCATCGAAACGGTTCAGTCCATATTCGGTACCGACCCAGATATAGCCATAATGATCCTGACAGACCTTATTGACAAGTCCACTGGTAAATCGCTCTGAGAAATAGAAATGTCCCATCTGTGCTTGTACCTGTGACAGTACAGCAAACACGCCTATGAGAAAAAAAGCAATCCGTTTCATCAGTTTATATGGTAAAACCCTGTAATATTCCTAAAATAGTTTTGCGGCTACAAAGATACAAAAAAAAGTAAAACAGGCCAAATTTGTAGGCAAATATTTTATATTTGCAATAAAAAAGACTGCCGATATTCACATAGGGGCAGCCATGAAACTTAGTTTTACCATAACTAATGCTAATATACTACTTATGAAGTTTACTATCGTCTTTCCATTTTCGGTTGCAAAGGTAAGGTATTTTTTTGAAACCGACTATCACGTTTGTTTCTCTTTCTTTGCTTTTTGTAATCTAGAAAAAACTTGTTTGTTTGTCATTTTGCGACACGAAATCCAAAAGAAATGAAACAAAACAGAAACAGACTTTTACAAACTGAAAAGCCTCGGGAATAAAAAGAAACACATCTCTTATAAATAATAAGTAACTTTGCACCCAAAATAATTATCAAAACAAACCCAATTAAACGTATGAAAACCAGAAGTAAATTATTAATTGCATTGCTGGTTGGTGGATTCGTCCTATCGTCGTGTAAGGAATACGACCTCGACGAGAAGACACCCGAAGGTTATGGAGCGAGCATCTACAGCTGGCTCGATGAACAAGGGAGTTTCACCAACATGGTGCGCCTCATCAACGACCTGAATTATCGGGAAGTGCTGGACAAGACAGGTTCAAAGACGCTCTTTGCAGCCGATGATGAGGCTTTCGGTCGGTTCTTCCAGAAGAACGACTGGGGTGTGAGAAGTTATGAAGGTCTGAGTGTGGCCCAGAAACGCATGCTGCTTTTCGGTGCCATGATCGACAACAGCTATCAGTTACAGTCGTTGTCAAGTACAGAAGGACCGGTAGAGGGTAACTGTATGCGCAGACAGTCGTCGCAGTCTATCTATGATACCGTTCAGGTAATGCATAGTAAAGACGTTCCTAACGCTATCTATTGGAAGGGTTACGAAGGACGAGACCTGGTGATGATGCACGACATGACGCCGGTACCGATGATTCACTTCATCGAGCGTCACATGGCCAACAAGCAGATCACTATGATGACTATGATTTCCTCTACAACTACACCACGAAACGTCAGAGTGGCGACGCATCAATCAACGGTGCCCAAGTTGTACAGCAGAACATCAAGTGTATGAACGGCTTCGTCAACCGCACCAGCGAGGTGCTGACTCCGCTACCCAACATGGCAGATATCATCAACAATAAGAAGAATACATCCATCTTCGCCCATCTGCTCCAGCGCTATTCAGTACCCGACTATTGTGGCGACGAAGTGACCCGTGCCTACAATGTCAACCGTGGTACAAACGTTGACTCTGTGTTCCAGCTGCGCTACTTCGCCAAGCGTTCACAGGGTGGCAGCGAGTTCAGCGCTACTCACAACCAGAAGAGTCAGTCCAATGGTGAACTGCGGTTTGACCCGGGATGGAACAGCTATTTCATTCTCTCTAACGCTTCTGCCGAGACTGCGTTGCAGCAGGATATGGCTGTGATGCTGGTTCCCAGCAATGAGGCACTCGAGGATTATTGGGAGAATGGTGCCGGTGCGGCCCTGCGCAAGAACTTCGGCTCATGGGACAACGTGCCCTACTCCACCCTCACCGAGTTCCTCAATGCCAATATGCTGTCCTCATTCGTCAGCAGTGTACCATCCAAGTTCGGTTCCATCCTGAACGATGCCGCCGACCCATTGGGCATTACCAAGGAACATGTCGACTCGGTATGGCTGGCTTGTAACGGTGCCATCTATCTGACCAACCACGTCTTTACACCGACCTCGTTCGTCAGTGTCATGTATCCGACAGTGGTCGACCAGAACATGAGCATCATGCACTGGGCCATCGATCAGTTGAACTTCGGTGCCTATCTGAACTCACTCAATTCGCGCTATAGCTTCTTCCTGCCGTCGAACAATGCTCTGCTGGAGTATGTCGACCCCGTATCATACGGTAAGCCCCAGCAGCAGATGTTACGCTTCCACTACGACCCGAACAAGAAGGGTAATGAGGTATATGCCAGCATTCATAACATTGATCCGGAAACAGGTATTGCAGGCGACTCCATCGGTGTGTACACCAATTCGGGTGGTAAGAACCTGGATGCCAACCCCATCCTTAACCGCCTGAACACTATCCTGAACGACCATGTTGTCATCGGTGATGTGGAGGACGGACATGAGTACTACCGCACCAAAGGCGGTTCCACCCTCCGTGTAAGCAACGTGGGACAGGCTGAACATGGCATGCTCGTAGAAGGTAGTCGTCAGGTCAACGGCGAGAACCCAGCCATACCTGTCAGTTACATCTACGACCAGACCAACGGCGGTAACGGAAAGACCTATATCCTCGAACAGGGACCGGTGCTGGGATCCAAGCAGACCGTAGTCGACATACTCGGCCAGCATCCCGAGTTCTCACGGTTCCGTGAGCTTCTGGAAGGTAGTGAACTGACTTCCACGTCTTATGATGACAACCGTGACTTCAGTGGCAACTGTATCAATGTCTTCAACAACTTCCACTATACAGTCTATGTACCCACCAACGAGAGTATTGACGCCCTCATCGCCGAGAAGAAACTGCATACTTGGGATGATCTCGCACAACTGGATACAACGTACAGCGATCAGAGGAAGAAATATGAGCAGTATGCTCAGGAGATCAACAATTTCTTGCGTTACCACATCCAGGATAACTCTCTGTTTATCGGTGCCGACAACGTTTCGAACAACCGTACCCTGAATAATGACGGCACAGTCACACAATATGAGACATCCT
>JAEEGK010019684.1_pt1 | contig 14442 bp, 5 predicted proteins | sample 8958771 | NCBI WGS metagenome assembly JAEEGK01 (sample SAMN16246547, study PRJNA631951) | gut metagenome | biome: gut microbiome; feature: rumen; material: SC-attached | host: Bos | place: Iran: Karaj | collected 2018-10
AGCCAAGGTTTCAATCGAGGAACGCATCCACGGCCTCAACGTCGGAGCCGATGCCTACGTCACCAAGCCTTTCGACCCCGACTACCTGAAAGCGCTGATCGGAAGCCTGCTCGACAACCGTATCAGACTACGCCAGCTGCTCACGTCGTCCACTTCGGTGCGCGACGTTCGGGTCGAACCCTTGCAGGACGAGGGCGTCGAGGTCAATCCGGAAATCAAGGATGTCGCGGAGACTGCCATCCTCGAACAGGACTCCGTATTCATGACCAAACTTTATGCCTTCATGGAGGAACACATCTCCGATGCCGAACTCGACCTGCCCCGACTGCTCGACGTGGTGGCGATGAGCCGATCGAAACTTTACTACAAGATGCAGAGTCTGGTGGGACAGTCGCCCAATGCCTTCTTCCGCACCTATCGTCTCAACCGTGCTGCAGAAATGATACGCGAGGGTAAGGAGAAGATTGCCTACATCGGCGAACTGACGGGCTTCAGCAGTTCGTCGCATTTTGCAGCCAGTTTCAAGAAGCAGTTTGGCGTCCTGCCCAGCGAATACAAGGGATAAGGAAAAACAAACAGGCGCGGCCTCACGGTCACGCCTGTCTTCGTAGTAAACATTAATTTTGCTTATCTATTAGGAACCATACCTTGTAGTAAAAATGAGATTCTGTGGCCATTATAGCCTAACAACACTGCAAATATAAACGGAATTTTTCGTTTTGCCAAGCAAAAAGTCCATTACATCCATCGGAAACCTCAAAAATAGTCTCGAAAAGGGCTTTTTGCAATCTCCTGTTGCTAATTTTTACACTTTTTGCCTGTCGAACGAGTACATTTATTCCGTTATACAGATGGTCTTTCCACCCTTCAGATAGATACCCTTGGCTGCGGGCTTGCCTGCCAGGCGACGACCATCGAGTGTGTACCAGGCATCGGAGTCGGCGGCTGCACGCTCGTCGGCCAGCACCATCTGGATACCTGTCTCCTCGCCGAAGTCGAGACGGAATTCGCGAATATTGTTCGGACTGCCTGCGCCGAAGAGCGTTTCGTCCAGCTCGAAATAGGCGCGGAATGCATTGATGTTCATTTTCGACTTGGGATAATAGAGATTATTCCCTTCGCTGTCCAGGGCTCCCAAATAAAGGACATTGGGTGTGGACCCCGGGAACTGGACCGTACTGTAGGTGCCGACGAAACTGACACCGTTGCGCTCGATGGTTGTCGGCTCGGCGTTGATTACCTCCTTAAAAGTAAGATCCAAGTCCATCACATTCTCATCATCGTCGGCAGCCTCGGGGTTCTTCCATCTGATCAGATAGGGCACTCCGGCCGTCAGCCAATTATTTTGTTCGACCTCTGAGAAGTCGAGCGTCAGCAAGCCCGTCTCACCATCGAACGAGGCTCCTTGCAGAGTACGAGCTTCGTCAATACCCAATTTTTCATCATCCAACATCACATCGACGGGCAAGCACAGCGTGTTCCACGTGCCGTCCATATAGAGCGTGCGGCCCGTAAGGGTTACATTGGCATATTCGCCTGCATAGTTACGAAGGCGGGTGTCATTGCGAACCATAGTGTCGCTATCGTCATCCAGAAGCGAGATGCAGAACTCGGCTCCTTGATTCTTGTTACCATAGACTTTCAATTCTTCTTTTCCACCTATATAGTAACAGTCATTCAAAGAAACATACAATGCTCCATCCCAGCCCATTTCGCCACCAACACCGCCAACGTTGCCAGTTCCTTCGACCTTCGCCGCACTGACACAATTGCTCGCCGTGGTCCAATAGGCATAGCCGAAAATGCCTCCTGCGATGCCTCCTTCATTGGCTGTAGCCTTGACGCTGACATCGTCAGCAACATAGCAGTCGGAGATGTAGCATTCGGAAGGTCCTACATTGTTTTTAGAAAGATCGTCGGACGGATCCACACCCTTTGCGGCATCGTTCGGCTCGGAGCCTTCGATCCGGGTATTGCTCTGACCGACCACCGCGCCGACACACGTATTGCCCACGAAGGTGCAGCCTTCAATCCGCAGATTCTTAATTGTGGCACCTTCAATCAGACCAAAAAGGCCTATGTAGTCGGCTTTGGGCCTATTGACACGAATGCCGCGGATGGTATGACCGCCGCCGTCGAAGATGCCGCGAAACGGGCTGTTCTCGTTTTCGTCGGAATAGCCAATCGGCTTGAAGTTGCTGTCGTCGGGCACGCCGTCGCCGTCGGTGTCTACGACTTCTGAGAAGTCCAGGTCGCTTGTCAGTTCGATATACATGCCTTCGTAGCCTTCCCCGACATTCTTGGACAGCTGGTTCAACTGTTCTACAGAACTGATCTCGATGTGGGTTAGTTCTGAACTGCCATCTCCACTTCCCTGAGCCCAGGCACCCTGCGTCATGGCCAGCAGCATGCCCATAAATAGTAACTGTATTTTCATAATTTGTTTTTTAATATCGCGCAAAGATACATAATAATATCGACATAATCCATCCCATCAAGCCAAATTTAACAAAGATTAATTCATTTTTAACAAAAAACGCCCGAACATCATCATGACGTGCGGGCGTTACGACTAAAATACTATTTCTCTCTTATCTCTTAGTTTACTTTTTAAGGCTCTTCTGACCTTGTCGGATGATGACGGACGGAGCCTTGCCGGCATCCACCCGACGGCCATAGAGATCGTAGGCGGAAGTTGCGGTGGGTTCGGTCGGGAGGATCTCGATGTTGTCGGGACCTTCGACCTGGAAGGTGATGGTGCTCATCTCGGTGTCGCCCGAGGTGTAGGAGGCAATGACACCGGCAGTGTGCTCACCCGAAGTAAGACCTTCGAAGTAGTACTGCTTGTCGTCAACCTGCTCAACCAGCTCGCCGTCGAGATATACCTTGTAGGCACCGTCGAGGCTTGGAGCCCGGCGACCGGTGGCCCTGCGCTGGGGTGCAGCGGCAGGGAAGCCTTCGGGCAGACCAATGGCCACATCGTCGATCATGAAGATGTAGTTGCCGTCGGTCTGACGGATGGTGACATACTGTGCATCGGCGGGGATGTCGAAGCTGTAGCGTGTCCAGTAGCTGTTCACCTTGAACTCCTGGCTGGCAACCTCCCAGGCATAGACGGGCTCATACTCGAACCACTGGTAGCTGGCGGTGTCGGTGTAGTCGGTCGAAGTGGTGTAGCCTACCATGAAGGTCTCGGTCTGGTAGCCGTAGCCCTTGGCGTAGAAGGCGAACTTGAAGTCCTCGTCGAAGAAGAGGCGCGGCGAAACGAGCCAGTTCTGGTCGGTGGAGTTCGCCCACGAGGTGAGCATCTGCTGGCCTGAGTTGGCCGTGAAGTAGTAGCTGTAGCTGGTCTGGTTGCCAACGACCTTGCTGAGGTTGAACACCAGATAGGCGAACGAACCGCCACGGTTGGGATACTCAAGGTCATTCAGGTAGCCGGTGCCTTCTTCCGGATCGTCGAAGTCGAGGTACTGCCAGCCCAGTTCGCCGGGCGAATTGATGGCAAATGCCTCGTGATCCTCGAAGCCGTCGAACAGCTGGTCGGCGAAGTTCCAGACGAACAGACGGTTGCCAAGGTCGGACTCGTCGTCGTTGATGATCTTGAGGCCGAATGGAGTTACCTGTGTCTCGGTGAGCTGACGTTCGATGGTATAGCTGTCCTCCGTGTCGAACCTTACGGTCTCGAAGATCTGACCAAAGCCCTTGAGGTTGACAGTGAGGTCGTAGTCAGCCTTCCAGACATCCGCGAAGGTCACCTCGCCGTTCGCATCGGCATAGTCGCCATAGGCATGGACGCCACCGCCATAGACGAGCTGAATCCATGCACCCTCGGCCTCGTTGGTCGGCGTGTTGGTGGTGAGCCTTACCGTTACCTTGGTGTGCATCTTCCAGCCGATGCTGTCGCTGAGGACGAAGCTGCTGGTGAGGCCGTCGGTGTAATGGCAGCGCACGGCATACTCGTAGGTTCCCATCGGGAGTTCGGCAATGCCCTCGTCGGTGTAGGTGCGGGCCTTGACGCTGTCGAGCAGCTGGGTCCAGGTCTCGGGCTGGGCAACAGTGGCAGGAGTCAGACGATAGAGGTCGAACCAGGTGCGGTCGCCGATTGCATTGCGCCTTACGCGAGGCTCGGCCGGGCTGACGGCCTTGATGAGCGGATGACTTTCGATCGAGCCCACCTCATTGTTCATTGTTAATTGTTCATTGTTCATTGCCGGTTCATCCTGCTGAGTACGGCAGAACTTGGCCTTGGCAGCCTCCTCCTCGGCATCGAACGGAGCGACGGTGGCACGGAACATGAAGTTGTAGCGATAGCCGGCGCTTTCGATATAGAAGAACTGGCCCGTGGTGTAGTCGCCGGTGTAGCAGCTGACGCCTTCGACGAAGGGATAGCTGTCGTTCGGCTCGCTGGCGCCCAGGCCGACAAAGCCGTAGTAGGCAACGCAGATATAGGCACCGCGTGGAGCCTCAACAGGCTGGTCGAAGGTCATCGTGTTCCAGGCACCCTGGGTTACGCTAACGTACTTCGAGGCAAGGATGTCCTGGGTGGGCTGTCCGTTCGCATCGAGGTCGAAGGCATAGACGGTGACGCCATAGACGGTCTGGCCCGTTTCGCTCAGGTAGAACTGGGCACCCCGGTAGAGACCTGGTGTGCGGAAGACATTGCCGAAGACGGCATACGACGAAGACTGGGAGGTGCCGAACGAGGTGTAGAGCAGGTTGGCATCGTAGCGCAAGGTTACATCGTCGTTGACAGGATTGCTCCAGGAGATTTCGGGTACGCCAGCCTCGTTGAGCTGAGCGGTGATCTGTGCAGGAGCCAGGATCTTGTCGTCGAGGGTGAGGGTGCCGAGGTCGGTATCGGCAGTCATGGGCTGTACGGCCTGATATGGCTGCAGACGGTTGCTGACGATGCTGAGGTTGTAGTTCTCGCTGGCCATGATGCCTGCCATACTGAACCTGCCTTCGGCATCGGTGCTGCCGGCATATTCGTTGTAGCCTTCGAGCGTTACCCGAGCGCCCACGACGGGATCGCCTACCTTATCGACCACGTTGCCCGAAAGCGTGTAGGTGGGCAGTGCGGTCAGCGCAATATCGAGCGTGGTCTGCTCAAACTCGGTGATGGTGGCTTCGCCCCGACCATTCTCGTAGCCCAGGCGCTCTACCTTCACGCTGACAGTGCCCGAAGGCACATAGCGGAACGTATAGACACCCGTTTCGGGATTGGTCAGGATCTCCTGTTCGGTGCCGTCGGATGCGGTGAGGGTGACGAGAGCAGCCGGTATGATAGCACCCGTGGCGGCATCGGTGACCGTGCCCGTGAGCGAACCGTCGTGGTCCTCCTCGATGGTGGCATTGGCGATGCTGAGCTGCCAGTTCTGATAGAAGCTGCGGGCGAAGAATCCGACATGGTATTCGCCTTCCTCTTCGAGAACAGGCAGGTTGGTGCGAAGACGGATGGCAGCAGTGGATGCGAAGTCGAACTGGTCGATCGAATCCTGGTCCATCCAGTCATTCGACTTGCCCATCGTGATGGCGAGACACTCGGGCGAATTGCCGTAGGAACGGGCATCGAACGAGAGCTTGTAGTGCTTGTTGGCCTCGAACTTGATGGCAGGCGAGATGAGCCAGTCGGCACCACCCACACCATAATAGTAGCTATAGCCTACGTAAGCACCGGGATAGAGGACATTGTAGGAATATGGTCCGGTCGGCTGCCAGCAGATTTCGTCGCCGTTGTTGTCATAGACGGTCCAGAGCGGGAACTCCTCCTCGCTGAAGGTGAAGGTATGGGGCAGCAGGACAGCGGGACCGCCGATAACGGGGTTCGAAGTGGCAGGTGCACTCTCTCCGTCGGGGGTGATGGCAGTGACCGTGTAGCTGTAGTTGGCCAAAGAGGCAGGAGCATCGGTGAAGGTAGTCTCCTTGAAGTCGGCGTAAAGGGTATCCCCATCGGAACGCACCACGCGATAGCTGAGGTTCTCAACATCGATCCAGCCGCCATAGATGCCCGCCGCTGGAGCTGTCCAGGAAACGGTGATCTTGTGCTCGGCACTATCATCGGCCGTAGCCGTGAGTTCGGCAACAGCCATGGGAGTATCGTGGCCGATGAAGGCGCTGACAGCCTTGCGGTCGCCAGGACCTGCCTCGTTGAAGCACTGCACGCGATAGCTGTAGAAACGGCTCTCGGGAACGTCATCCACCAGGCTCAGATGCTCGCCGGGAGCTACGCCTGTGAAGGTCTTGACAGCCATACCGTCGCGATAGACAACCACCGAGTCGATGCTGATCAGGGTGCCGCCACGTCCGAAGGTGGTCGTCGGGTTGTTCCACTCGACGGTGGCCTGCAGGGCGCCGTTTGCACCAGGAGTGACAGTGAGGTCGGTGACCTTGTTGGGAGCCGAAGCCTCTGCCACCTGGAAGGGAATGTAAAGGCCTTCGAACTGTGCAGCAAGCTTGTTGTTGTCAACTACCTCGGCGGTACCCGTGGTGATATCGACCTTCAGGAGCATGGTATAACCTGCGCTTGGATAGGGATAGGTGTACATATAGAGGTACCACTGGCCGCGATCCTCGTCGTAGAAGAAGTTGTTGTGGGGATACTGCAGGGCTGTGCCGGAATAGCTGGTCACCTCGCCGATGTAGCTCAGCTTGGAGACGAAGTTGCAGACACCGGTATTGGGATTGACCTTATAGACCTTGCCCCAATAGCTCACGCCATAGATGTCGCCGTCGTAGGTTATAGCAAGGGACTTCAAGGTGTTTTGGAACGAGGACATCTGGTCCGTATCGGGCACATCGAAGACGAAGACACATTCGTTCTTGACATCACCCGTCTCCAGATCGACCGAAACGAGGCCATCGCCGCCATTGAGTCCGTTGAGGGCATACATCTTCTGGTCGGCATAGCTCCAGGTCATACAGGCAAACATCGGGCCCGAACGCGCACGGCCATAGTCGGCAATGAGCGTCACGTCGCCCGTCTCGGGATCGAGCGAGTTGAAGGTGCCGGAGTCGTAGCCATAGTCCGTCTGGTAATAGTCCATGTAGTACCAGAGACCATCGTGAAAGACCGCGCTGCCCAGCGAATTGCTGTAGGTCAGCTCACGGATGACAGTGATGTTGGTCGGGTCACTGAGTGCGAAGGATGCCAGGCCTCGGCGTGAGGTCTCGCCGTTCTGTGCTGCCCATGTGTCGGAATCGAGCCAACCATAGGCTGTGGGCACGTCTTCGCTCTGGGCAAGAACAGATGCCGTTGCCACAGCAAGAAGAGATGCCAGAAACAGGTGTTTGGAATTCTTCATGTGATTGTGTTTTAAATTTAATAATGTATAGGACGAATTTCTACGTGCAAATATAGACATTTTTCTCAAAACTTCAATCCCTTCGCCCGATTCTTCCCGGTCAAAAGGTCTTTTGTCAGCGTTTGTCTATGATAAAATGACCACTTTTGTACGATTTTCCACCATTTTATGCAATTTTATTTGTACCTTTGCGGCGACGAATCATTTTACCTGTTTCGAACATGAAGAAGTTCCTTTCGACCACACTCCTCGCCATTGCTGCCCTCGCACTCTATGCCATCCCCGCCTACCGGGGCACCATGAAGCGCGTGCAGCCCGACGGCACAACCCTGCATATTCGGATGCAGGGCGACGAACACCGACACCTCATCACCACGACCGACGGACGCCCTCTCGCGCAGGACGAGGACGGCTGGCTGCGCTACGCCCAGCTCTCGGGGGGCCGCGTCGTTTGCATCCCTTCCTCGCCCGCTGCCCACGATGCCGACCTGCGTTCGGACGAGGAAAAGGACTTCCTCGACGCCCACGCGGCCTTCGGCCTGAACGAGATGGCTCCCGTCCGGCGTGCCACGCTGCGCACGGCCGAATCCGGCGACATGCAGGTGGGCACCTTCCCAACCAAGGGGCAGGTGCGCGGACTCATCATCCTGGCAGAATTCTCCGACGTGAAGTTCACAATCGACGCCGAATACTTCCAGCGCATCATGAACGAAGAGGGCTGCACCCTGTCAACGCCCTATGGTTCGGCACGCGACTATTTCCGCGACCAGTCGATGGGACAGTTCAGCCCGATCTTCGACGTAGTGGGTCCCGTTTCGCTCAACCAGACCATGGCCTACTACGGAAGCAACAACTTTATGGGCAACGACCAGCAGCCGGAACTGATGATTCGCGATGCCTGCATGAAGGCCGACACGAACCTCGACATCGACTTCTCGCAATACGACTACGACGAGGACGGCAAGGTCGATATGGTCTTTGTGATCTATGCAGGCTACGGCGAGAACTACGGCGCTTCGGAAGACTGCATCTGGCCACACAAGTACGAGCTTTCGACTACGGGCATCAGTCTTACCCTCGACGAGAAGGTCATCGACACCTACGCATGCGCCTGCGAAATCTATGGTTCGACAGGTTTCGAACCCACTGGCATCGGTACCTTCTGCCACGAGTTCGGACATGTGCTCGGACTTGCCGACCACTACAACACCACCGACGGCACACAGATGATGACCGGATGCTACGACATCATGGACTACGGCTGCTACAACGATTCGACCCGTACTCCCGCAGCCTACACCGCCCTGGAACGCTACTCGTTGGGCTGGATGGACCTCGACGAGATCAAGGAGCCGGCGCTCGGCCTGCACCTCGAAGACATCAAGCTGAGCAACTGCGCCTACAAGCTGCAGTCGCCGAATCCGAACGAATACTTCCTCCTCGAAACCCGTTTGCAGACTGGATGGGACAGCAACATCCCCAGCCAAGGCATGATGATCACCCACGTGGACTATCTCAGGTCGGAATGGACAAGAAACACCGTCAACGACGGCGAGCATCCGCGCTACTGCATCGTCCCTGCCGACAACGACCGTTCGTATGCCTCCCACCGGTTCGACCTCTATCCACAGACCAGCAGTTCGTTGTACAGACCTAAGAACAACGCCTTCACAGGCACTTCGGAACCCGCTGCCACCACCTGGGACGGCCAATGGATCGACCGCGATGTCACCAACATCAAACTGGGCAGCGACAGCATCGTGACCTTCGACTTCCGCAGCGAATCGGTGGGCACACCCACTGCCCTCGAAGCCTCCGACCTCTACAGCAATGCCTTCACCGCACACTGGACCGAAGCCATCCAGGCAGCCTCCTATTCGCTGAACGTCTTCCGCTACGACACGTTGGCCACCCGGCCCGTCTCGCTCTATGAGGATTTCGAGAAGTTCAGTTCGGGCAGCTACGAGAACCCCGACATGACCGAACTCAGCGCCAGGCTGGACGAATACACCACGACACCCGGTTGGACGGGCGAACGAATCTGCCAGGCAGGTGGATGGGTACGCGTGGGTGCCCCCAATGCCACAGGTTCCCTCACCACCCCAGCCCTCGACATGACGGCCTCGGGCGGACGCTTCACCCTCGTCATCCAGGCTCGCAGCTACAGCGGCAAGCAGCCTGTGCTGACCGTCACAGCAGGTCCATGCAGCGCCAAGCACCGTATCTCGGCCACCACCAAGGAGTATCTCTACGTTTTCCATAGCGGCACGGAGGCTACCCAGGTGACCCTCTCGATCAACAAGGAACGCCTCTACATCGACCAGCTCATCATCCTGCGCGGCGATGCTACCGAAGATTATCCCGATGCCACCCTCATCGAAGTAAGTCCAGCCGACACCAACTCCTACGAGGATTTTGAATCAGATTATGCCTTCAAGCGTATCGCCATCGACACCATCTCCGACATCCTTGAAACCAGCTACACCATAAAGGGCCTCGACACCAATCATCGCTATGGATACACGGTCATCGCCTGGAACGGCACAGCGCAGTCGGATGAGTCGAACGAAGTGACGGTGGAACTACTCGGTTCAATGCCAGCTATGGGGATCGAAGAGATTCATCCCGACAAGCTCCCCTTCAACAACGGACAATCCCCCCTCTACAACCTGCAGGGACAAAAAATCAGCTGCCCCAAACCAGGACAGCTGTATATCAGAGAGGGGAAGATTTCAATTGACAATTAACAATCAACAGTTAACAATTAACAATTAATAATTGACAAATAACAGCAAATAATTGATTCTTTTCCCTTATCGAACGATGACCTTCTGAGTGCGACGCGCACCGTCGGCTCCCGTTCCGACCTTCAGATAGATGCCTTGGCGAAGCTTGCCCATCGTGGTAGCAGAGCCGAGGCATTTTCCATCGAGGGTGTAGATACGTTTGTCATCATAAGCAGGTTGCCTATCAGCGCGAACCTCTTCGATGGCACTGAATCCACTGAGCTCACCGAGCTTCACCTTGTCGGCATTCACGATCACACCATTCTTGTTGAGCAGCAGGACGGCAAGCTCGCAGTTCTCGCGAACGAGAATCGAAGCAGGAATGCTATCAAGGATGTAGTCGCAATAGGTGACAGCACCAGCGGTAATCGTTGCATCGTAGATATCTTTGATGCCGTGGTAGGTGCCGTAAATGGCTCGAGCCACATCGGGATAGGTCATCTCCGAGTCGGGCACAGTGCTGGGCAGGTCGGTGAAACGGCCCATACCGGCCACGCCGCTATAGTAATTGCTCTGATAGTAGCCATAGCCTTCGCCATGTACAGCATTTTCAATCAACACGTAGAGCTGGCGGTAGTCGGCACCCGTCTCGTTGCTGGTGAAAAGGGTGCTGGTGTGGGTGGTTATCTGATCAAGCTCGGCATCATATTCTGCAGTGAGCACGATGCCAGCCTTTGGCTTGGCTTCCTGCTTCGCCTGATTGTAATAATAGGGGATGTTTGCCGGATCGCCCGTATATTTCTTCTGACGGTTGACTGTGCAGTGCGGATAACCCGTCATGCCGAGATTGCTGAAGAGTAAATCGAGATAGATGGTAGGATCAAGTTCCATAGCATCGGGCCAGTTGCCGTTTCCACAGTGGACTGCGATGCCGATGTAGTCGTCGGGGTGCTCCTCGCGCATCTGCTCCATGGCCACGATGCCGCGCACGCAGTAGCCGCACCACGTACCCGTGACTTCCTCGGCCACGACCTTCTGGGCAATGAAGCAGACCTTTCCTTCGAGGCTGGTCCTGTCGCCTTCGGCTTCGGCAACCAGGACGAAATCGGTGCGTGTATTACGTTCCACGTGGACCGGCTCGCTGAATTGGAAATTGGCCGTACCTCCCGTTTGCAGATTGCAATCGAAAGTCTCAACCAGTTCCTTGTTGTCACCCAAGGTCAGACGGACGGTAAACGACGAGATGGGCTTTTTGGCCTTCACGGTTCCCGTTACATGGACCTCACCATAACGGGTGATAATGCCATCGGTCAGTTCGCTGGAGAGTTCGATGCAGGCGGGCATGCCAGCAAAGATGTCATCGACAAAGAGCATCGCACGGTCCTTGGTGTTATTGACAAAGGCTATCCAGACAGTCCTGCCCACATAATCCGCAAGGGAGACCTCATGCTCGGTCCACGCTACATTCTCCTTCGAGACGCTGAACACCGGCTCGTTCGTGAAGTCTGCCACACGGTTACCCGTAGTCGAAACCAGAACCTTGTAGCCATCGCGATAGTCGGCGTCGGTAGCACGGGCACGCCAGCTGAGGACAGCCCCGGCATCCTTTACCTCGAAAGGTGTGGTGACCATCCAGTCGTTGCTCGTTCCTGCTTTCTGGTACCATGAGGTCGAAGCTGCAACTGCATTGTTGTCCTCCCCTTCGGTCACACAGATCCAAGGCTTGCCGACGGCAAAACCAAGGTTGGCCATATCGACCGATGGCTCGTTGCCATCCTCGTCGTATAGGGCATAGTCCGAAGGGATGCCTTCGGTGAAATGTTCGGAGAGATAGTTGTTCTGCGCCTGCAGGCCCATGCAGCAGGCCGCAGCGAAGGCAAACGCCGATAAGAGATGTGTCACTGAATAATTCATGTCAATTAACGATAATTCATGTTAAATAATCAAACTATGCCGCAAAATTACACATATTATAGAAAAAAGACAAACGCATCGAGGTAAAAAAGTGAACCTGTCAGCATTTGTCTATATATATTTATCCCCTATTTTCAAAGATTCCGGAGAAAATCGTCCAATTTTTCATCAGGCTTGAGGTTCAGTTTTTTCCGAAGACGATAACGTGCAGTGTTGACCGAATCGGGGGTTACGCTGAGTTGTTGGGCAATCTCCTTGGCCCTCATGCCGATGCTAATATAAGTGCAGAGCCGCAGGTCGTTCTCGGTAAGGTCGGGGTTGATCTCCTTGAGCTTGGCAAAGAATCCCGGGCGAAGCTGCAGGAACTTTTCTTCGGCCTTGCTGCGATCGCCGTCATCCGAGATGCCGCTCTTGACCAGCGCGCCAACCGTCTCCTGCTGCAGCACGCTGCGCAGCTCGCTGTTCTCGGCTTCACGCTGCTTGCGCTTGCGATAATAATGCGTGAGCAGGACGATGGCCAGTACTATGACAAGGACGAGCAGGGCGACAGTACCCCATGTTTGCCGACGTTGCTTGCTGGCCTCCTCGGTAAGCTTTTCAATCAGCTTGTCTTGCTGGCGCTGGATGTCGGCACGTGCCTTCATGCGCAATTCCTGTGTTTCGCCTACAATACGCTGTTGGTTCTCCTGCGCCCGGATGTATTCCTTCAGATAACGCAGTTCCTCGGACTGATTGCCCACCTGTCCGTAGGTTTCGGAGATGATGCGATAGATGGATGCGGCATTATATTTGCTCAGCGACGAACCGCACAGACGCTCCACTTCAGCCAGCGTGGTCAGGGCCTTGGTGTAGTTCTGCGCCTGATAATCGAGCAACGCATCGTTGACGAGCAGAAAGGCACGAAGCAGCTGGTTTTCGGGCTGATAACGCTCGATGGACTGCAGACCGCAGTTGACCCAATGTTTTGCCTGTTCGCTTTGATTCCGCTCGATAGCAATGTTCGCCAAGTTGGTGTAGGCCTGTGCCACGATGGTCACCTCTGTGCTGTCCTCGGCAATCGCCTTGAGATAGAGGTCGGCGGCTTCGTCATCGTCCTCCGAGAGCAGGGCCTTGAAGAAATACACCTTGCCCAGCGGGTATCCAACTGCACGAAAATACGTCTGGCTCTTGTCGATGGCATTCATTGCATCGTCAACCTCATTGATGTCGCGATAGATGAGCGCATACAGATGATAGGCATTGCCCAACGAGATGCTGTCCCCCACCTGCTCCAGACCCGGTATCACCACGTTGGTAAGCAGTTGCCAGGCCTCTGACAGACGATTGGTGCGCTGGTAGTTGCCCGCCAGCTGATAAGCAACACGCAGACGGTCATAGCCTGTGTTGCCGAGCAGATTGAACGCTCTTTCAAGTTTGGAGATGCAGCTATCAGGCTCCATCGTATATTGGTGGCATTTCACCTCCCAATAGAGAAGACGTGCCTGTAGCCTGGGATTCGGATGCTGACCGACGATACTATCGAGCCGAACAATGCAATCGGACTGCCGTTCTCCCAACTGATGATATTGGTCGAGACTGTCGAGGCGTGAGGCAATACTATCGAACGAAGGTACAATGGGCTCAAAAAAATACCGATAGGGCCAAGCCGAACAGCTCAGCTCCACTATCATCCAAAAGATGAACAGCAAAACCGATCTTGAGAAATAGTTTATTATTTCGATTTTTCGCATTATGCCCATTTTTCGGCGGCAAAGATAAGCATTATCTTCCAAAATCGCAAATTTTGGAACGATTTTTTAATTTATCACACAAGTCTTCATGATTCCTTGTCGAAACAGACCCTATATTGTCCAATTTCTCTAATAAACAAGCAAGTCAAGAAGAAAAATGGCTTTCCAACAGCGGATAAAAGCCAATAATCTCTGCGACAGTGCAATTTCCCGTAGCCGCATGTCCTTTAACGTACGCAAGCGGACATGCAATCGTCGCAGTATGCCCTCCAACGTACACGAAAGGACATGCGATTGTCGCGGCATGTCCTTCAACGTACGCAAGAGGATATGTGACCATCGTGGAATGTCCTTCAACGTACGCGAGAGGACATGCAATCATCGCGGCATGTCCCCTAATGTACCATAGAGGACATCCAACTGTAGCGGCATGTCCTCTAACGTTCGTTGGGGGACATGCCGCTATAAATTGACATTCACTATGTTTTTTCGTTCTTTTCGATACTTTTGAAGTATTATATTTTAAATTTGAAGGCGCAGCACAGAGGATGAGGCTGTAATAAGTGTCACCGATGCAGTTTGTGGGGAAAGCATTAGATGGCTTAAAACAAAAAAGAGACCCGAGCTATAGCAACTCGAGTCTCCTGTAAGGTGGCGGCTTCCTACTCTCCCGCTTTCGCAGTACCATCGGCGTTACAAGGTTTAACTTCTCTGTTCGGAATGGTAAGAGGTGGAGCCCTTGTGCTATAACCGCCTTGTTTTCAAGTCTTC
>JAEEGK010019685.1_pt1 | contig 14442 bp, 9 predicted proteins | sample 8958771 | NCBI WGS metagenome assembly JAEEGK01 (sample SAMN16246547, study PRJNA631951) | gut metagenome | biome: gut microbiome; feature: rumen; material: SC-attached | host: Bos | place: Iran: Karaj | collected 2018-10
ATCCTGGGGCTGGAGCAGGTTCCAAGGGTTCGGCTGTTCGCCGATTAAAGTGGCACGCGAGCTGGGTTCAGAACGTCGTGAGACAGTTCGGTCTCTATCTGTTGTGGGCGTTGGAAGTTTGCGGAGGTCTGACCTTAGTACGAGAGGACCGGGTCGGACGAACCTCTGGTCAACCGGTTGTGGCGCCAGCCGCACCGCCGGGTATCCACGTTCGGTCAGGATAAGCGCTGAAAGCATCTAAGCGCGAAGCCGTCTCCAAGATGAGACTTCCCCATAGGGTCGTTGTAGACTACGACGTTGATAGGCGGGAGGTGTAAAGCCAGCGATGGCAAAGCCGACCCGTACTAATAGCCCGAGATCTTTCCTCTGAGTCTTGTTGTGATCCCTCAAGTGATATAATTGCGGTGGTTAAAGCGATGAGGTCCCACCTCTTCCCATCCCGAACAGAGCCGTTAAGCTCATCCGCGCCGATGGTACTGGCCCACCAGCTGGGAGAGTAGGTCGCCGCCGTGTTTCGGAAGTCCCTGACAGACGATTGTCTGCCAGGGACTTCTTCTTTTTTGTATGTCTTGTTTTGTATTACGGTAGAGCGGGGGCGAGGATGCGGCCGATCGCATAGGTCTCAGCCAGGAAACCGTCATGCCCGTAGGGTGTCTCTATTTCGATGTACTTAGCTCCAGGCACCATTTCGGCCCATGGCTTCATATCCTCAGGTGGGAACAGCTCGTCCGAAGACATGCAGACAAAGGTGCAGTCAGCTTTAATGTTCCGCAGGACATTCTCAACTCCTCCTCTCCCACGTCCGACATTATTGCTATCGACCTGGTCGCACACGCTGAGATACGAATATGCATCCCAACTTTTCACGAATTTGGAGCTTTGGTGGCGGTAATACGCCCCAGCCTTATCAGCGAACATGACATCATCCGAGTCCTCGACCTGTTTGAACAGCCCCTCCTCACAGCGGTAGGTCAGAAGGGCAATCGTTCTGGCGGCCTTCAGGCCATCCATCCCGCCCTTCAGGTCCCTGTGCTCCTTGAAAGTCGGGTCGGCGTAGAGAGCCATCCGCTGCGCCGTGTTGAATCCGGTCAGCCATGGAGTCACTCTGGCACCTGTCGCTATAAAAAACACAGTCTCAAATAGTTCCGGCTTCCAGGCTAACCAATCGAAAGTCATGAATCCACCCATTGAGGTGCTTATGACCATGTCTATCTTCTTGATCCCAAGATACTCCCTTAATAAGTCAAAAGCGCGCACTGTGTCATGGACCGTAACTTTCGGAAAATCAAAGAAGTATGGCTTTCCGGTAGCTGGATTGGCGGAAGCTGGGCCGGAGGAACCGCAAGCGGAGCCAAGCACATTGGCGCATATCACGAAATATTTCTCCGTGTCCACGGTTTTTCCAGGTCCTACGAGAGCGGGCCACCATTCTCCCTCGGCATCAGAAGAAGCCGTGAGCGCATGGCAGAGCCAGATCACTTTCTTTTCAGGGGAATAATCATAAGGAGATGTGTGGTAAACGACCTCGAGGTTGCTTATGCTTCCTCCCGCCTCGAAGGCAAATGAGCCGGAATGTCTGAAAATGTGTCGTATCATCTTTCTTTAAGTGGTGTGAAAGAATAACCTTTCCTCTTCAGTTTTTTTATTAGTTCTGGAAGGCGGTCATAGAATTTGTCTGTCCTGGTCGGGTCAGTGCCGAGATGGATTAGCATTATATGCCCGTTCAACCCGTAGGGATCATCTTTCTCGCACTTCCAGATCCTATCCATTATCGTCTTGCTGCTGTAGTAGTTGTCCATGTCTGGGGTGGTGTAGTCCCCATTGGTGGCGGTTCCGGCGGTGTAGTTCACTACTTGGAGACCAAGTTCCCTTGCCCATGCCGATATAGTTGAGTTGTAGTGCTCGTAAGGAGGTATGAACCATGGAGCGTCACTGATGCCGAAGGAACGCATGAGCGAATAACTCTTTATGATGTCGTCCTGGAACTCTTTCTTTGAGACGAGCAAAGAATCCCGCCCTTTGCCCCAGGGCGCATAGAGGAGGTGTCCATAGGAATGGCTGCCGACATAGTGCCCTTCTTCGACAAGGCGCTTTACCACCTCGGGGAACCTTTCATAGAACTCCCCTGTGAAAAAGAATCCTCCACGGATATTATTGTCCCTCAATGTCTTAATTATCTTTTCGGCCCCATCTGCCTTGTCCGCGGCGGTGAACACGAAGTCAATATGCTTGACACTCGGATCTGTCCTGACTATGCCTCCTTCGCTATAAATGTTCTTGTTCACAGTTGTTTCCTTTTTTCCATGGCCTTGAGCCTCATAATAGGAAAGAGGAAACGTCAGCGAGGCGGTTCCGTCCATGGTTGGCTCATTCGTGGAATAATCATGAGTGCTGTCATGGAATACGAGATCGCCAGGCTGGAACTCCTCGAAATTGATTCCACCCTCTGTGCTGATTCCCAGGAGGCTACCGAATATGGTCGAATAGACGGGACCGTCCACTAACCCTCCAGTGGTGTTGCCAAGGCCGAGGCGGATCCTGTACGAATGTGGTTGTGTGGAATAGACCCCTCCCTTGGGCAGCTCCACTATCATGCTGATTCCCCATGGATTACATCCCAGCAGCCAATCTCTCAATGAACCTTCCATCTCCTCGTAGGTCTTGTCCCCGGTAAGCTCCCGATAGAGGATGCATTGGGTCAGCATCGCAGTGGTGAGATTGTTCGAGCACCATATTCCCGGGATTCCGAACAGGAAAGGGTGATTCTTGCCACGATCGAAAACCCGGGCTATCCCAGACTTCATATTCCTGACGAATTCGGCCGAAACCTTGCCCCCGGCTTTGTTGGCGAGCATGTAATGCCCCATATTCATGAACGGGTACCATTGGTAGTGACGGGCGCTGTCCGCACCCATCCAAGGAGTGACAGGTTCTCTACGGCCGTATTCGACCGCATCTTTCAAGTACTTGTGATCCCCGGTGAGCCGGAACAACTCGAACGCCCCAAGTTCCATGTCATCTGTCCAGTTCTCCTCCTCGTAGATGTAAGGGGATAGTACTGAGGCGGTTTGACAGTTGCCAGGCTTTGAGATCCCGGCGTTATAACAGTCTGTCGCTTTCCTGCCGATTCTCTCAGCGAATTCAGGATAGAAGGGTTTCAGGACCTCGGATCCTAAAGCGAAATCAGATGCGAACTTGCCCGCGGTGCTGGCAATTCCGGTCGTGGCGTTTTTCAGCCCGGTGCGTCCCCTTTGCTGAGGCTCTCCAGAGCAGAACCACACAGGTCTCTCGTTTCCCGGGCCCCAGCCATAGTCGGCCTTGTCTTTAGAAGGAAGCCTCATGCCGGTGTGATCCCTGTCGTCGGCTATCTGGTTATACATCTCACCAGGCTCTGGATTCATCTTGTCCAACCATTGTAGTCCCCAATAGATCTCATCCACAATGTCGGGAATACCGTTCCGGCCGGGAGTGCCGTTAGAGAGGTGGTTGTCAGGGAACGCTGAAGGGTGGCTGATGTAAGCGAACATCATCTGATAAATCGCGTTCGCCGAGGTTGTGGTGTATTGGAGGCAGTCGGAAGCATCGTGCCAGCCTCCGGTTACATCCAGGAATGTGCTGTCCTTGGCTGGATCCGGATGTCCGACGATGATGGCGTCTTTGGTGTGGCAACTGTCTCTGAAAGAAGGATTCCATCCACAACGTTGCTCTCGCATGTAATTCAAGACAAAATCCGCGGCACCGTCATAGACGTTGTCATTGATCGGGAATATCTCCGATTTGGACTTGCCTGCTTTTATAAAGTAAGCTCCTCGGGATGTGAACTCGCTGAAATCCAGGCGATAAGTTGATTTCATCCTTCCGAGTGGTCCGGTAGCCCGGATTTTCCCGGAGGAGAAAACCGTATTGCCGGTGAACACGTCCACGATCTCGAAATTCCTGATCTCCGCGTCTTCCTCGCTAATCAAGACAGCGACCTTTGTGGAAGAGGGTATGTATCCCAGTTGATTGATTCTTATCCAAGATTCGGCATTCGCATGGAAATAGTTGAATGCCAATATGATAGATAGGACAATAAAAAGCTTTCTCATACCTTCCGTCCGCAGAGTTTATCGACCCACACGGCACTGACAAGATTGTCCGCGGTGTTAAGAAGGGTTGCGGGTATGTCCACGAGAGTACTTATCACCAGCAACGTGGCGGCGAATTCCGGATCCACGCCGAGAATCGAGCAGATTAGTATCTCGGCCGTCATGCCTCCCACGGGGATGGCTCCAACCACAAGGCTCGCCAGGATCCCGATCGCCACAACCGTGAGGCATCCGTAACCGCCTAGACCGTAGAAAGAAACGACAAAAACAGTCTTAAGCACAGAGGAAACGACTGATCCGTCCTTGTTCAGGTTTATTCCTAAAGGGATGACTGATTCGGCTACAGAGTCGTCCACGCCCATTTTCTTCGCTGACTTGATGGAAGTGGGGATCGTCGCGGCACTGGAGCAAGTCGCCACGGCAAGAAGGGAAGGCTCCGTCATATTCCTCCAGAATGTGGAAAGCTTGTCCTTGCCTCCCGCAAGCGCCATATAGATTGAATTGACTCCGAAATACAGGATGCCGATGACGACCAGGTACAGAAGCACGCAGTTGACAAAACTGCTGACGATTTGTCCTCCGAGGCTGCCGACGAGGTCGGCGAAATAGCAACCGAGGCACATTGGAGCGGCATACATCAAAATCCTCATGAACTCCATCACCACTTCCATTCCGCTCTCAAGGAACCTTCCCATTGCCTCTCCCTTGGCGGAACTCAGCGAGGTGGCGGCCCCGAACAAGGCGGAGAACACGATCAGAGGAACCAGATTGTCCTTGCTTAGCAACATGTGGAAGTCGCTCACTGTGAACATGTTCTCAATGGTCTTGAGAAGGTCTTTGCCTCCGATGGCGACCCCTTCAACCATGGTCCTCTCAGGAGGGATCTTGGTCGCGTAGCCACCGAGAGGATTCCAGAATCCGCAGATGATCCAGGTCAGGACTCCGGCGATAAGCGAGCCAGCCAGGAACACCAGCACAGCCCTGCTCAACACCCTCCACAATTTCTTCTCTGTGGTCAGTTTCCTCACGGAATTGGCGACGCTGAAGAATACGACCGGAACCACGAGTACGAAGGTGAGGTTAAGGAATATCTCGCCGACCGGCTTCACGATCGATGCGGACGGACCTGCCAAGGCGCCACAGGCTGCTCCGATGGCGACTCCGAGCAGGAGCAATATCGTCTGGATGTAGTTTTTCATGACTGCGGTAATCTTTACAGGAAACAAATATACCGATTTGTTTTCTTAATTTTGTAGGGTTAAGACGCTTTTTGAACATGAGTCAATCTTATCCTTGTGGTGTCCGGATAGGTAACGGATACGATGTGCATGCCTTGAAGGAGGGCTTGCCGATGCGTTTGTGCGGAGTGGATATTCCTTCAGACAAAGGTTTTGTCGCTCATTCTGACGGCGATGTGGCGATCCATGCGCTTTGTGACGCTCTTTTGGGTGCCGCCGCACTTGGAGACATAGGTCTTCATTTCCCTGATAGCGACCCTCGCTATAAAGGGATCGACAGCACGAAGCTATTGGCGGAAGTCGTCTCGATGGTGTCTGGCGAAGGAAGGCCCTCTGGCTCCCTTCGCTTCGCGCCCTATCCGGGTATATGTCCGCCAGAGGGCCTTCCTTCGCCTGGAGAATTCGCGATTTGCAATGTGGACATAACCATTGCTCTGCAGGAGCCGAAGCTGAGGCCGTACATCGACACGATGCGCCAGACCCTGGCGGAGATCATGAATATTGACAAATCCCAGGTCAGCGTCAAAGCCACCACGACCGAGAGGCTCGGTTTTGTCGGTAGGGGAGAGGGCTGTGAGGTCTGGGCGACAGTCCTTCTGTCAAAGACTGGCGAATAACAATTCTGACAATGAGTCCAACATTGATTATCCTGACTATGGCGGCCTATTTCGCCGTCATGCTGGCAGTTGGCTGGATATCTTCCAAAGGCGTTGATAACCAAAGCTTTTTTAATGGCGGAAGGAAGGCTCCTTGGTGGATAGTCGCCATCGCGATGATCGGCGCGCCCATGTCCGGAGTGACCTACGTCTCGGTTCCCGGCATGGTCGGAGTCGGTGGCACAGCGATGGGTTACATGCAGATGGTGATGGGTTTCTTCGTGGGCTACATCCTTATCGCCTTCGTCCTGACACCGGTTTTCTTCAGGATGAATATGGTCTCGATCTACCAATATCTCGAAGACCGGTTCGGAGCCGCATCCCACAAGGCAGGAGCGTGGTTCTTTTTCATCTCCAAGATACTCGGTGCTTCTGTGAGGCTGTACCTTGTCTGTGTGACTCTCCAGCTGATGGTCTTCGGGCCGCTTGGGCTTCCGTTCGTACTGAATGTCGCCGTTTCGGTCGCGATCGTCCTTCTGTACACTTTCCGGGGAGGCGTTAAGTCCGTCCTATGGAACGACACCCTGAAAACCGTATGTATGGTGGTGTCGATCGTGCTCGCTATCATATTCATAGCAAAAGACTTGGGATTGGATTTCCAGGGGATGGTAAAGACAATCAAAGGCAGCGGTTACTCCAAGATGTTCTTCTTCGACGACGTGAATCATCCTGAATACTTCTGGAAGCAGTTCCTGGCCGGAATATTCACAGTCCTGGCGATGACAGGCCTGGACCAGGATCTGATGCAAAGGACGCTCGCCAGCAAGAATGCCCGCGAATCACGGAAAAACCTGATCACCAGCGGTACTCTCCAAATACCGGTCATTTTCCTCTTCCTTTGCCTTGGAGCGCTCCTATATATATATGCGGCCCAGAAGGGGATTCCCGAGACCGGGGATACTCTTTTCCCCGCGGTCGCTACAGGCGGATTCCTTCCTCCCATCGTGGGAGTCTTGTTCGTCATCGGCCTTGTCTCATGCGCCTATTCCGCCGGAGGATCGGCCCTGACGGCACTCACGACCTCTTTCACCGTGGACATTCTCGGGACTGGGGGAAAGAATGACGAGAAGATCCTCTCCACCCGAAAGAAGGTCCACCTTACGATGGCGGTCCTTATGGGACTGGTAATCATCGTGTTCCATCTTCTGAATACCAAGTCCGCTATTGACGCGGTCTATAAACTGGCAAGCTACACCTATGGTCCGATCCTTGGGATGTTCGCCTTCGGAATACTCTGCAAGCGTAAGGTCCGGGACCGCTGGGTCCCGCTCGTGGCGGTTGTCGCTCCGGTGATATGCTTCATTCTCCAAAGTAATTCAGAGCGTTGGTTCGGGGGTTACAAGTTCTCCTATGAGCTGATTCTGATTAACGCCCTACTGACCATCTTAGGCCTGTGCGCCCTGATCAGATCAAAAAAAGACGAATAATTTTTGTGGATTCAAGATAAATCCCTATTTTTGCATTCCCGAAACGCAAGTATGCGCTGAAGGGAACCATTGAGATATGGTGTAATGGTAGCACTACAGATTCTGGCTCTGTCAGTGAGGGTTCGAATCCTTCTATCTCAACTCAATGGGGACACGGCGGGGTAGCTCAGCTGGCTAGAGCGTCGGATTCATAATCCGGAGGTCGTGGGATCATGCCCCACCCCCGCTACTACCACAAACTTTACGATAATGCCAAACGCGTTCCATTATTCGATCGGCAGGAAGTTCATCCAAGCGGTTAGCGGTGCCTTCCTCGTTATCTTCCTTCTACTCCACGGGACGATAAATTTTTTCTCTGTCATTGATTCGTTCACGGGCAATTTCGGCTCCGTGGCCGCTGATGACAAACTCTTCTCCGCTGGTGACGGCCTGTTCAAGTTAGGTTGCGACTTCATGTCCACGCCTTTCATCGACATCATGGTCCCGATCCTTGCTCTGGGTTTTGTCGTGCACATTTTCTACGGTTGCTACCTCACCTACAAGAACATCAAGGCTCGCGGAGGCTTGAAGCGCTATGAGGAGAAGAGTGTGGCCGCCGCAGACTCTTGGGCAGCGAAGAACATGTTCGTCCTTGGAATTGTTATCCTCGGTCTGTTGTTCTTCCACCTTTCCCATTTCTGGGCGAAGATGCAGCTTCCCGAGATGTTCGGTGTGGGTGATTTCGAGAACAATCCGTACTACCTGCTTTGCGCCACGTTCGGCAAATGGTGGATGCTCGTCTTCTACCTGATTTGGTTCGCCGCGATTTGGGCTCACCTCTGCCATGGTTTCTGGAGCATGTTCCAGACAGTTGGTTGGAACAACCAGATCTGGTTCAAGAGGCTTAAGGTCATCGGCATCATCGTCGCCTCCTTGATTATCTTCCTTTTCGTCGCCACGGCCGTCAACGCTTTCGTACAGGCGAATTTTATTGCGTAAGTCTTGCATTTTAACTTTTAATGACTATATTTGCGATAGGTATGAGAAAGAACACGAACAATAACTTCTGGTGGCGCGCTTGCAGTTCAAAGCTGTAAGTCGTTTGCCGTGGTTACCAGTTCGAGATTATAAGGTGGCACGCTGACTTACAGCGCGCCACCTTTCTTTATGTCCTGAAAACATCAATTATTAATAGTATAAACCCTTAAAAACGAACAGCAATGAGACAGAAAAAGTTCTTGCTTCCGGAATCAGAGATTCCCACGCATTTTTTCAACATCCAGGCCATCATGCCCAACAAGCCGTTGCCTTTCCTTCATCCCGGCACCAGGCAGCCTCTCAAGCCGGAAGATCTCTATCCGATCTTCTGCGAGGAGTGCGCCAACCAGGAACTCAACCAGACTGACGAGTGGATTCCTATTCCCGAGGAGGTCAGGGAGCAGTATGCCGCCTACCGCTGTACTCCGCTTGTGAGGGCATATGAGCTCGAGGAGGCTCTCGGCACCCCCGCGCACATCTATTTTAAGAACGAGAGCGTCTCTCCGGCGGGCAGCCATAAGCTGAACTCGGCTCTGGCGCAGGCCTACTACGCTAAGAAGCAGGGGATTACCAACATCACTACTGAGACCGGTGCAGGCCAGTGGGGTGGCGCGTTGTCGTATGCCGCCAAGAAGTTCGGCATCGACTGCGCTGTGTATATGGTCAAGGTCAGCTACAACCAGAAACCCTACCGCCGGAGCATCATGCAGACTTTCGGAGCCGCTATAACCCCTTCCCCTTCGATGTCTACCCGTGCCGGCAAAGACCTTCTGACCATCAATCCGAACGACCAGGGATCCCTCGGTTGCGCCATCTCTGAGGCTATCGAGCTTGCTGTGACTACTCCAAACTGCAAGTACACACTCGGATCCGTGCTCAACCATGTCTGTCTCCACCAATCCATCATCGGCCTTGAGGCAGAGAAGCAGATGGAACTTGCCGGGGAATATCCCGACATCGTGATCGCATGCTTCGGTGGTGGCTCCAACTTTAGCGGAATAGCCTATCCTTTCATGCGCCACAACATCCAGGACGGCAAGAAGACCCGCTTCATAGCCGCTGAGCCGTATTCCTGCCCGAAGTTGACCAGGGGTAAGTTTGAATATGACTTTGGAGACGAGTCCGGACTGACTCCGCTGCTCCCGATGTACACCTTGGGACACACTTTCAAGCCCGCTACAATCCACGCCGGTGGTTTGAGGTACCATGGCGCTGGTGTCATCATGAGCCAACTGATGAAGGATGGTTTTATGGAAGCCGTTGACATTGAGCAACTTGACTCCTTTAAGGCAGGTGTCCTGTTTGCGCAGACCGAAGGTATCATCCCCGCACCTGAGTCCTGCCATGCGATCGCCGCCACCATCGATGAGGCTCTCAAATGCAAAGAGACGGGTGAGGCTAAGACCATCCTCTTCAACCTCTCTGGCCATGGTTTTGTTGACATGAGCGCCTATGACCAGTATTTCTCTGGAGAGATGGTCAACTACCATGTCTCGGAAGAGGACTTGGCGAAGTACATCAAGTCCGCCGACGTGTTGAACGATAAATAGTACTGCCAGTAAAATTTTTTCAATACGGAAGTAGCTTATATATAATAAGGTATGAAGAAAACCGCGAAAAAAGTGAATTTTTTTCGCGGTTTTCATGCAAGATTTCCAAAAAAGGGGATTTAGAATAGTGAGGTTTATGAGTAAAAACGGCCTTCCAGCGGTCGGAAAACACGAAAAAACTTTGAAAAGTATTGTTTATTTAATTATTCATGCTATCTTTGCAGGGACAAGTCAGCTTTTTTGGTGGCTTTATTGTGCGTGCCAATCAGTGGACTGTCTGTAGCAAGAGTTTATTGTTTAATTTAAAATATTGATTCGCAAGAAGAAAGACAACTAGGTGAAATTATGTTTTTAACACTTTATTCAATTTTGTTTTAGTACTATGAACAAAAAATTCAAAAATCTGTTCCTTGCCGGAGCCCTTATTTTGGGTTTCGCGGGGGTAGCCGTATCTTGTACGGACTACGATGATGACATCAACAAATTACAGACCGGGAAGGCTGACAAGGAAGAGCTCAGCGCTCTTCAGCAGACTGTTTCGGGCCTGCAGTCTTCTATCAACGCAGGTTATGTGATCACTGGTGTCAGCGCACTTTCAGGAGAGCCTGGTGGATGGCGTTTCACCACCTCCGATGGTAAGACCTATGACGTTTTCAACGGAAAAGACGGAAAGAACGGTGAGAACGGAACGAACGGTGAGAACGGAAAGGACGGAAAAGACGGAAAGGATGGGAAGCCTGGTGACTTCTACACACCTAACGCCGAGACCGGTACCTGGTTCCTCCACACTGTTGGTGAGGATGGCGAGGAGGTCGTGACCGACACCGAGCAGCCTATCCTTCCCGAGGGCTTTATCACTGTTGAGTACGACCCTGAGACCAACTCGGTTGTTATCAAAGTTGGTGAGGAGGAGCATTCTATCGCTCTTAACGGTAGCTCAGCCAGCTTCGTGTTTGTCCCTCAGGTTCTTGTTGATGGTGTGAACGGTATGGAGATCACTTCCATCGGTGCTTGGAGGCAGGCTCTTGCGGCTGGTGCCAAGCTTGATGACAAGTCTGAGAAGTGGGATGATGCCGACGAGGTCGCTGTTGATGGCAAGGACGCTTGGGATGTCATGTACAAAGAGATCGAGGACAACAAGATCGAGTTTGAGTCCGAGGCTGCTGAGGAGGATTTCGAGATGAACTGGATGACGGAGCATGGCTATCGCATCATGAACAATCTCGGAGCTGTCGCCCAGTATCATGTCAACTCTGACATCGTCTTCGACGAGACCGCTGAGTATGCTTTCGTTACCAAGGACACCAAGGTTTTGACAAGGGTTGAGAGCAGCGAGGACTTCGCTATGACCGCTGAGTTTATGAGCTGCGAGGATGGTATCCTCACTGTCGGTGTCGGCTATGTTGGCCGTCCCGCCGGTGTTGATCCCGTCACTGGCACCAACCACATGACCCAGTTCGCTCTCCAGGTCAAAAAGGACGGAAAGACCTACACTTCCGACTACGCTACCTTCGTTAACACCACTGTCACTTACCTCGCCATCGCCGATCCTAAGGCTGTTGTCGAGAAGTGCAAGCCGGGTCTCCCTAACAACGACGAGCACTACAGAAGGGGTGAAATCGGTATCGCCAATGTCGATGCTGGTGACGCTTATCGTCCTGACGTCCCTGTTTGGACTCCTGATCAGACCACCAATGATGAGGCTGGTCTTGCAAAGGCCCGCGCCACTTGCGACACTGTCGTCAAGTATGACGGCTCTATCGATCTCGCTACTATCACCGCTGTCCATTATTTCAACTACGGTGATGCTTGCACCAAGCCTAGCGGCTGCCGTGGTTGCTATAGTCAGATTGTTTTCCCCAGCCTTGAGAGGGTTTCTATTAATGGCCCCGCTTGCGAGGAGATGACTGAGGAGGAGATGGCCAAGTTCGGACTCTACTTCGAGTATGAGATTGTCAAGAACTACAAGATTGGAAAGCCCGTTACCGATCAGGCTGATTTCGTTAAGCTTGATGGTAGTGTCTTCACTCCTAGGGTTTTCTCCATCGACGGTAGTATCGCTTCTGTTGGCCGTACTCCTATCGTCCGTGTCAAGCTCATGCTCAACGGTGAGATTGTCAAGGTCTCCTACATTAAGATCTACATCGACAAGACTGATTCCGTACAGCCTACATTCGAGCTTATCCCTAGAAGGGATGCCAAGCAGGATGGTGAGAATGTGTTCCACTTCTCTTGCGACGGTGATTCTCTCTACACCACTGTCCAGGATATGAACGAGATTGTCTATCACGGTACCAATCTCTACAAGGAGCAGTTCCACACTCTCTATGACAGTCTGACCTTTGCTCCTCAGAAGGACACCATCGGTACCCTTGAGGATGTCTGCATCGACCCTGTCGAGGGAACTCATGTCATCAAGTGGAAGATCACCGCTCAGGATCTCTGGAAGATCTCCGGCAACGAGGTCGCTATCATCGCCCGTTACTTCAGCACTTCCAATCCTAATCTCTATGTGGACATCAAGCTGACCGCCACTGTCGCTGACGCGATCAAGAAGGTTGAGCTCCTCTCCGCTAAGGGTGACTACATCAAGAACTACTGGACTGAGAACTTCGCCGCCACCAAGTACAATGTCAACACTCCTGCTGACGGTGAGACTGATCCTAACAAGTGCGTCTTCGGTAGCGACATCAACGCTTCATTCGTGACCTACGAGAGAGGTACCGCTGAAGAGGGCAAGCTCCTTGTTCCTACTGTTGACTCCGTGTACTACTTCTTCTGCGCCAAGGACATCAAGAAGATCACCTCCATCGGCGACCTGGCTGTCAAGTTCAGGGTTGGCGACAACGGCGACTCCCTCTTCGCTTCTATCCTCGACGCTAAGGGTACTCCTGTCAAGGTTAAGGATGCTGATGGCAATGAGGTTACTGAGGATCTCGTAGCTTACATTGACAACAATCCTACCACAGTTGGTGTTACCGATCCTTACACCGTATGGAACACCTTCTACTGGGTCAAGGGCGTGACCACCGCCGATACTCTCCTCAACACTGGCGTTATGTACACCTACATTGGTGCCAAGGCCTTCCAGTGCACCGAGCAGCTTGGCGAAGATGCCCGCGAGCTTGATGTCACCTTCGACGGTGAGGATCACTTCCGCGCTAATGTCATCCGTCCTCTCGAGGTCGCTACAAAGGCTGGAGACGAGTTCGTTGACGCTGTCAACTTCGGTACTAAGGGATCTTACATCAAGGTCGAGGATCTGCTTGATCCTGTCGATTGGCGTCAGCTCAAGTTCTCCGACAACACCTTCTTCTGGGATTACTACGGACCGTTCGACATTGTCATCGATGTCGCTAACGCTGAGTGCAACCTCGGTGATCCTGACACCTGGATCAAGGTTCCTCGTACGATCATCCTGACCCAGACCGATCCTAAGATCACCTCTATCATCGATCCTATCGATGGTACCAGCGTGACCCTGAAGGATGCGAAGGGCAAGGCCCTGACTGAGCCTGTTGACATCAACGGTTACCTGACCTACAAGAATAACAGGACCAACGTCACTGGTGACTTCCAGATCCGCGTCAAGGCTAAGCTCAGCTATGGCTTCGGATGGTTCGACACCGACTGGATCTACATCGACGTTAAGAAGACCATCGGTCAGAATGACTAATACGAAAGTATTTGACTCTTGATAATTGGAGGGACGCCGGAAGGCGCCCCTCCTTTTTTGTTTGCGTCGAATTGATTTTTCCCTATCTTTGCGGTATGATGCCTGTAAGAAATCTCTTTTTGCTGACCATATCCGCCTTGTTCATTCTTGGCTTCTCGTCTTGTGGACCAAAGAGTGTCAGGAAAGACGGAACACCCAAGTGCGCGTCGATCCAATTAGACTCTACTACAGCTCGGCTCGGAACCTTTCCGAGGAGTGCCAGCATGCGTACAACGGTCTTCACATTCACGAATGTCGGAGATGCTCCTCTTGAGTTTCTCGACATGAGTGTCAGCTGTAACTGCATCTCAGCCGTGTACCCTGATAAGCCCGTCAAGCCTGGTAAGAAAGGTGAAATTGTAGTCACTTACAAGGGGAACAACAAGAATCCCGGGAAGTTCCAGTACAGGGTATATTTCGCTGTGACCGGCAGCCCTCGCACCTTCTTTCTACGTGTGAAGGGAGATATGACGGAAAATTAAAGGGTGTTTCTTGCTCAATTAAAAAAAAAGTGCTAATTTAGCGACATTGAATGCGCAATTTATATTCATTAGCATCATGAAACGTATAATAACTATTCTCGCAAGTGTAGCGTTCGTCGCTTCGCTTTCTGTTGCCAACGCTCAGAAGAAGGATTTTGATCCGTACTGGTTCCTTCAGCTCCAGGGGGGTGCCGCCGAGACCATCGGTGAGACCGTTTGGACAGACCTTATTTCCCCTTCAGGCGCCATTTCGCTCGGTTATCAGTTCT
>JAEEGK010019688.1_pt1 | contig 14440 bp, 14 predicted proteins | sample 8958771 | NCBI WGS metagenome assembly JAEEGK01 (sample SAMN16246547, study PRJNA631951) | gut metagenome | biome: gut microbiome; feature: rumen; material: SC-attached | host: Bos | place: Iran: Karaj | collected 2018-10
ATTTCTTAGAGACCGAAAAGTATTGTTTAAGAGAAACTGATTCTATCTTTATGGAAATGATTGGTAGTGATTTTACAGCTTCTAGATTAGGTCTTCAAAAAGATGCTCAAAACATATCTTTAGATATATTTGATGATAACTTAGGTGATGCTACATACATGTACTCTAAATTATATATGTATATGAAAACCAGTTTTAAATGGAATAGAACTAATATAGAAAATTATTTAAGAAAATGTGGATATAGTGATGGAGAAATAGATTATTGTATGAATCTATATCTAAAAGATTGTTTTCATTATTTAATTTCATATTTAAATGCTATAGAATTATATTTAATATATAAACAAGATCCTAAATCTGCTTTAGATATTTGTTTAAAAATAGTTAAAGCAAGTGATATGAGTAGTAGTAAATACTTAGAATATATAAGAAGTATGGGTATTGATCCTGGTAAAAATATTTATTCTTATTTAGATTATTTACAAAAGAAAGATATGGAGTTAGGCAATGGAAAGAGATTACAGTATAAAATTAGGTGATTTAAAGAAGAAGTTAAGATATTTAAAAAGTATTTATGATGGTAGTTCTTTATTAAAAAATGATATTTTAGGTTTATCAATACTTATTGAGAGAATTAAATCTAATTTTAGTGTGCCTTTTATTAAAGAAACTAATGATGAATATTTTGAAGAAATAGTTGAAGATTTTAATGGTATAAATAGATCTATTGATTTAATAAGTGTTTTAGAAAAGTTAGATCTTCAATCTATAGGTAATCCATTTTTAAATATATCTCCTAGTTATACTACTCTACTATTATCAGATGGTGAAGCCGTTGATTTAGCATATGATTTTTATCAGACACAAGCTAATATATTCTTTAGCAATTTTTTAGATGTATATGATTCATTACCTAATCATTTACAATTTATTAAACCTAATAGTAATACTAATGGAGAAATGTCTAGATTAAAAAGTACTAGAGAATCATATATATTTGTACCTAATAATCCTAATATTACAAAAGCTACTATTTTAATACATGAATTACAACATGCTATTGACGGTATAGAAAATGATAAGTTTGTAGATAATATTATGGTTAAAGAAGCTACAGCTATGTTTATGGAAATGATAGCAGCTGATTATGTAGCTAGTAGATTTAGGATACCTAGAGATGGTACTATGAGAAGAGCTGAACAACATAGTATTGTTTTAACTGATTCATTATATTTACTAGATAAATATGAGATGTTTAAAAGTTTAGATGGAGAACATATTACAGGATTAGAAGAATTCTATGAAAAGTTATATAAAAGAGATTATGATGATGACGATATTGAAACTTGTCTAAGATATTCTACTGATTCGTTAGTAAGTTACCAATTACCTCATTTACTTGCTATAGAATTATATTATATGTATAAAGAAGATAAGGAAGATACTTTAGAATACTTATTAGGTATTGTTAATTATTGTACTGATGATAATATAATGAGTGTTTTAGAAGGTTGTGAAATAAAACTTGGAGAACATTATTATAAATATCAAAAGGCTTTAGAAAAGCAATTAAAAAGAAGCAATTAAGCTTCTTTTTTTAAGTATTCATAATAGTCTTCTATGATGTTAAACATTTCTTCTGATGATTTACTTTGACATATTTTATTTTTTATTTCTTTATTCTTAGGCATTCCTTTTAAGTAATAAAGTATAAAAGCTCTTATTTCTAAGTTAGCTACTTTTTCTGGTTTGTCTTGTAGTAATAACTCATAATGTTTTTTCATCATCATTATTTTTTCTTCATTAGTAGGAGGTGCTGGTATAGTACCTTTTTCTAAATATTCTACACATTCTTTTATTAACCAAGGATTACCTAGTACTCCTCTACCTATCATTACAGCATCACAATTGGTATAATCTAACATTTGTTTTGCTAATTCTGGAGATGTTACATCTCCATTACCAATTACTGGTATTTTAACTGCTTCTTTTACTTGTTTTATTATATTCCAATCTGCTTTACCACTATAGCCTTGAGATCTAGTTCGAGGATGGACAGCAATAGCAGAAGCTCCTGCTTCTTCACATTTTTTAGCTATTTCTACGGCATTTATATGTTTTTCATCCCAACCACTTCTTATTTTAACAGTTACAGGTGTTTTTACGGCTTCTACAACAGATTTGACTATTTCATATACTTTATCTGGATCTTTAAGTAATGCACTTCCTGCTTGAGCTTTTAATGCTACTTTTGGTACAGGACAACCCATATTAATATCAATTATATCTGGATGCATTCTCTCTTCTACAATTTTAGCTGCTTCAACAAATGATTCTTTATCACTACCAAATATTTGTTGAGCAATAGGTCTTTCACTTTCATCCATTTTTAGTAAGTCAAAGGTTTTTTCATTAGAAAAGCAAATAGCTTTATCAGATACCATCTCTGCATAGATAAGACCTGCTCCCATTTCTTTGATGATCTTACGGTAAGATGTATTAGATATACCTGCCATGGGTGCTAGAACTATTTGATTATTAATTTCGACATCTTTTATTTTCCACATAAAGATCCCTCACTAACTCCGTAATTATATCAAATTATGTTAATTATTGTAAATTATACATGATTTATTTTAATAAATTAGCACTCTCTATTGACAAGTGCTAATTATAGTATTATGATACAGGTATAGAAAGAAGGAAAGAATTAAGATGAAATTAATTCCAAGAGATTTTTATTTAGATGACATTTTTGACGACTTTGGTCCAAGAGTACCAGCAAGAGTAAATGATATGAAGTGTGATGTTTATGAAAAAGATGGAAATTATAACATCGAAATGGATATTCCTGGATATGATAAGAAAGATATCAAGATTGAATGTGAAGATGGTTTATTAACAATTTCTGCTGAGAAGACTTCTGAACATAATGATGAAAGTAAAGATAAGAAGTATATCAGACGTGAAAGATCATATGGTAAAGTATCTAGATCATTTAGTTTTAATGATATAGAAGATGAAAATATTAAAGCTGAATTCAAAGATGGTATTCTTAAAGTTGTAATACCTAAATCTGAAAAAGTCGATTCTAAAAAAGTTATCGAAATACAATAAAAAAGAAGTTCTAAAAACTTCTTTTTTTATACTTGATTATTTGGTTGTACTGGAGCAGGTTGCTCTTTTCTTTTCTTAGATAGCAATGTTTTAGCAAGTATTATTAGAACGACAGCACCTACTAGTAAGCAAATACCTAGGATAGGTCTAAAGACAATCCATGAGATAGCTATTACTACTAGAGATATAGCTAAACCAACAAATATTGATACTAATCCAGTAGCTCCGTTTACAAGGCTTCCTAAGATTGGAACATAAGATGATAATGTTGTTAATGGACCAAAGATTGATTTAATACCAGCTATGATTAGGATAGTACCAACTAATCTTAATACCCATTTAAAGATCTTTTTACCTTTTTCAATACCAGCAATAACTGTTGCTCCATCATGAGTACCTTCTGTGAAGTATGTTATTTTAGTATTTTCTTTTGTAACATATTCACCTATTGTATCTCCGCTTAATTTACCCATTACAGTAACATCGCTATATGAAGCATATTCAAAACTAATACGAACATCACCTATTTTAGGTTCTTCAGGAGTTTCTGATTTCATGATATAAGCATTATATACTTTATATCCTTCTGGTAATGTAGCACCAGTTAATTCATTATATGTATTTTTGGCAGATAGTGATGATTTGAAATCAGAAGATAATTTGTAAGCACCAACTTTTAAGTTAGCTGCTGTTTGAGTATTTTGTTCGTATGGCAATGCACCAGGATTTGTATGACCATTTTGTTCTTTAAAAGAAGATGAATCAATTGCTTCACTACTCCATACTTTTTTGTATGTGTATCTAGTTTCTTTATCTGTTTCTTCTTTTTCTTCTTCCCATTGATACATTTCAACTTTTCTTGTTAGTAATGGAGTTTTAACTGTAACATTAAATGTTGAATCAGTTAATTCTTCATCACCAAAGTCTAAGTTACCTGATGTAACAATTAAATCGCCATCATGATCTTTAGATACGGCATCACTTTTTACATCAACATAGTTATCTTTTAATTCTTTAACATCATGAATATTAATTACATTACTTCTCTCGTTAAATATTAGAACTATAATACCAATTATGATGATGATAATTCCACCAAATATACCAGAGAAGGAATTTTTCATTCTTGTTCCGAAACCTTTCTTTTCAACGACTGTATCGCTCATTTTATCACCTCTATAATTATTTTATCATACAAAAAAAGAATAGTTAACTATTCTTTTTATTTAACTTTTCTTGTTGTTTTTTTAGTTGTAACTTTTCTAGTTTTCTTAGGTTCTTCTACTACAACTTCTTCTACTACTTCATAAACAACTTCTTTTTTAACATAAGCTATTACGTATCTGTAGAATAAAGCTGCTAATATTCCACCAACTAATGGTCCAACTATAAATACCCAAAGTTGTTTTAATGCTTCTCCTTGAGTTATTAAAGCAGGTCCAATACTTCTTGCTGGATTAACACTTGTTCCAGTAAATGGAATACCAAAAATATGAACTAGTGTTAAAGCAAGTCCAACTACTAGGCCGTTTGTATCGCTATCTTTCTTAGTAACTGAAAGAACTACTAATACAAATACAAATGTTAAAATGGCTTCAACAACTAATGCTACTAGTACCCAGTTTTTAAATGCTGCTTCACCAAGTACGCTTAGTTTTCCAAATCCATTTGCACCTAGGTTATCTTTTCCAAATATCCATGTTAAAACAAATGCACCAACTAGGCCACCTAATACTTGAGCAAATACATAGTATACACAATCGAATATTGATATTCTTCCGTCAATTAAGGCTGCTATTGAAACAGCTGGATTAACATGAGCACCAGATACTTTGCCAATTGTGTAAGCTAATGCCATAAGGATTAAACCAAATGCTAATGCAATTATTAATCCATGGTATAGATATGCATAAGATGTAGGAGCACCAAGTTTAGTTAAGTATTTACTAACTAATACAGCAGTTCCACATCCGAATACTACAAGTAAACATGTACCTATTAATTCAGAAACAAATTTTCTTACCATAACAAATCCTCCTTGTAAATATTATATCACTTATTAACAACTAATGTGTAAATAGTGGTATAATTTAAGTATAAAAAATATTTATAATTAGGTGATGTTATGATAATTAAAAATTTGAAGAGAATCATTAGAACTCTATTCTTTCTAGCTATATTTGCAGTATTAGTAGTAGCTGGTGTTATTGTTGGTATTAATATGTATAGAGATTTAAAAGGTAATGAAGCTAAGAAATATTTGGTAGAAAAATATGGTTTTACAGAGAAAGATTTATTTGTCAAAGAGTTTAAAGAATATGTTAATAGTGATGTGGCTAACTGTGATACTCTTTGGTTAAAGGAATGTACTGATGATGAAAACTTAGTATCTGTTATTAACTTTAAGACCAAAGATGATAAGGAAATAGAAGTTTTATTCTATAAAGATGAAACATTCTCAGATGATTATGATGCTGAGCCTACTAAGGCATGGAAAGATGCTAAAGCTAGAGAAGAAGAAATTAAGAAGCAACAAGAAGAACAAAGACAAGAAGAAAGAGAAAAAGCTAAAGAAGACAAATAAAAAAGGAAGTTAACTTCCTTTTTATTTTTTATTTAATTCACCATCATATCCATCAGTTAATACTTTAGATAAGGTATAGTCAATTAGTTTTTCTCTATTATTCTTTACTTTACCTGCTAAGACGTCATTATATACAACATCTAATACTGGTCCAAGACTTTCTTGAGATACTCCTAAGTTAAGTAAGTCTTTTCCATTAATCTTTAATTCATTCTTTTTAATGAATGATGATTTTCTAGTAGATCCTTTTAGTCTTTCGTAATCTTCATTTATCTTAGATAAATCAGATACATATGCAGGATTCTTAGCATAGTAATTAGCTTTTTTAACTTTGAATAAATCATCTATATCTTCAGTTCCAAATTTAGATAAGAATTGTTTAATTCTTTGTGGATCTTCAGGAACATTATAATCATGATATTCTATTAACTTAGTTACTTTTTGAATAGTCTTTTTATTAAATCTTAATCTATTAAGAATTTCTCTAGTCATTTCAGAACCTTTAATAGCATGGTTCTTAAATGTACCTAAACCATTTTCATCTTTATGGAATGTAAATGGTTTAGCAATGTCATGGAATAACATAGCTAGTCTTAATTCTAGATTTGTTTCAATACATTTAACAGATACTAGAGTATGTTCTAAGACATCATATATATGATGTGGATCTGATTGTTCAAATCCTTCCATAAGAGCTAGTTCTGGGATTATTTCAATCATTATATCGAAATATTTTTTGATATAGAATTCTGCTCTAGGTGTAACCATTAGTTTACTTAGTTCATCTCTAATACGTTCAACAGCTACATCTTTAAGTAATTCTTTATCTTCCATCATGTATTCTTGTGTTTCTCTATCAATACGCATTCCATATTCTGCTGATAATCTAATAGCTCTTAAGATACGTAATGGATCAGCTTTGAATAGTTCATCATCTTCACCATTTAACTTAATTACTTTATTAGTAATATCTACAACACCAGTGTTGTAATCTATAAGTCCATCTTCATCAGAATATGCTAAAGCATTCATAGTAAAATCAATAGTAGCTAGATATGATTCTAGTGTATTGTCATTTACTCGATATTTGAATATTTTCATTGGGAATTTTGAATTAACTAAACATAGTTTATCTCCATCAATATATGTCTTGCAATCTAAACCTTTTAAGCATTTTTGTACTTGTTCGATTGTAGCATTTGTAGAGATATCATAGTTAACTGGTTTTTCGCCTAAAACCCAATTACGGACTGCGCCACCAATGATATATGCTTCGTAGCCATTGTCATTAATCATGTTAAGAACTTCATTTACTGGTTTTGGTATAACAATGTTCATACATATACCTCCATATCTTTCTACCCTCTATACTATTATAATAAAATTTGTCAAATTTGTATACCCAAAAAGACACAAAAATTTATTTTGTGTCTACTTGTTTTACTTGTTCTTGTTCTTTATTTTTCTTATTTAATTTACGTTTTTCATCTAACATTGCGAAGATTATTAGAGCTAATCCTACGATTAGGATGTATACGTACCATGGGATTTGACTCCAATACTCGGCCGTTAAGAAGATTATGTTAATTACTAAGCAAGCTAAACCAGTATATGTGATATGGTTCCAATTCATTACGAAACCTAGAATAGATACTATTAATAAACTGAATATTATGATTACAGCATCTGTTGGTCCTTGTAGGAATGGTAAACCATATAAGGTAATGATAACTATACCTATGCATTCAAATGGTTTTAGGTCATCGCTTTTTTCTTTAAATAAGTATCTTGTAAGTGTTAATAGATATAGATATGCACCAAATAAGTATGGAGATTCTAAATCTAATTCTAGTGATCTAATAATATTTATATATAGTACTAATACACTTGTTATTGTAGTAAATTTAAATATTTTATAATCTCTATTAACAAATAGATGAGATACACTCCATAATACTAGTATTGAACTAAATGTTATTGGATGTATATCAAATACTAAACGACCATAATATAATGCTATTATTGATACTACTGTGTATACATTAAAATGTTTTTTATTTATAGATAGCATTGAATATATAGCCATTAAGATATAACTAATTAATCTAGACGTTGTACTGTCTTCCATAGTAAATAGTGATAAACTAGTTATCATTGGTAAGACTAGTAAAGCTTCTTCTTTCTTTTCTACATATACATATAGAATCATAAATATTAAAGGTATTAAGACAGCATAGTTTTGTACTAAGACAACTGATTCTATCATTATCAATGCTGGTAAGAAGAAATCAGTAGTTTTGTCTTTTAAGTTTTCAAATAATACTTCTAGGAAATATACTAGTACTATTGTTACTAAAGGAATATATTTATTTAGTTCTTCTAGTTCTACTATTTTAAATATTTCCATGAATATTAAAGTAAAGGCTGAATATGCTAATACTTTAGCTAAGCCTTTTTTAGACATTGTATATGTTATTACATATAGTAGTAATGCTGATAAGAAGGTCATTAAGTAATACTTTTCAACTTCATTTGTATGTATATCACATGAATATATTTCAGGATTAAATTGATAGCAACCTCTAAGTATATCGAAGATTGCTCTTCCTACTACTAACATTGATATTATTAGGATTCCATATATTAGGACATTTTTTAGTTTGTCTTTCTTTATTACTAGTGTTAATAGTAATAGTGGTATTAATGCTAAGTTATAAGCAAAATATGGAGGTACTTCAAGATTAGCTAATACAGTTAATGAAGCTATATATAAAGCTAAGAAATATACCATATATCTTCTTTGTTTCATTTCGTCATCATTTTTATAATATTTAATAAAGTAATATAAAGCTGAAACGAATAACGTACCATTAACTATATATGTAGGTCCTTCTATAGATAGGAATAATAATGAATAAGCTACTATTAAGTAATTATTAATATGATTAATAGTTAAATAGTAATCTCTATTAATAATACCTGCTTCTATTAATATATAGTAAATTAAATTATAAATAGCTACTATTAGTAAAGGCATTGCTGAATCAGGGATGAAGTGAATAGCTATCATGGCAATACCTAATACTTCACTCATATAGCTCATTATAGCTATACCTTTATCTTTTTCTTGGATATTAATTAATTTATATATTACATCTGTAAGTATAAATGATGCTCCAAAGTATAACATGAAGCCATCTCCACTAATACTTAGATAATCACCTACTACTTCAAAACATGATAATGATAATAATACTATTGGTACAAATATTAAGAATAAGTATTTAAATACTTTAGATGTTTTAGGTAGATCAAAGGTATTCTTACATATTAGATAGAATACTAAGAATACTAATTGGATAACTACTAGTATTAATGATTTAACTATTCCGCTTAATACCTCCCAAGATGTTGCTAGGAAGATAATAGATGCAAATACTATAAGAATGGCTCCAGTAATCATTAAGATAGAATTAGTAATTCTTGTTTTATCTTCTTCTGTTTTTACTTTAGGAGGTTCTGGTATTTGTTCTTCGTCTCCTTCAAAGATAGGTTTTCCTGTATGAATATCATACTTAATAGGTTTTAATTCACTTTCTTTATTAAATATAGGTTCTCCTGTTAAAGCGTTATAACCTACTATGAAAGGTTTGACTGTTTTTTCTTTATCATTTGAATCTAAGATAGCTAATACTACTAATATTACAAGAGTTATTAGAAATATCATCTTAATTCACCTTCTTCATTTAGCTTTTCAGCTAATCTATTTATTGAGTTATATAATTTAGTTACTGTGAAATCATTTATTTCATACCACTCTGGAGATTTATCAGAGTATTTTTTTAGTTTGTTAGCAACTATTTTATCCATTTTTAATGTTCTAGCATATGGATATATTTCATATAAGTAATTAGGATTTAATTCTAATACTCTTTCTAATTCTATATCTTTGCATGTTGTTATAAATTCTTTTAGTCCTTCTATTTTACCTAATAATCTACCACCATATATTGTTCTTCTTGGCATGTATTTATATAGAATAAGTATAATTATTACACTTAAGGTACTTATTAAGAATGTTATTAAGTAGATTTTACTTCTAGTAAATGAAGGTGTCATAAGTATTAAGACTATAACTACTATTATTAGTAATAAACTTATGATATCAATAGATCTTAATTTACGTAGATTTATTTCACTTACTACATCTAATAGTATTTTTAATATTACAATACTGAATACTACTGAGATAGGTAGTAAATATAATTTATTAATTTCTATAAATGGTATTGAACTAATTGTTACTAGAATTAAAGCAGCCATTAGTATTAAAGCTTTCTTTAGGGATTCAGCAGAGTCTTCAAAGTATTTACTCTTTTCTGAATCAGTATATGATAAGTTAATAATACTATTTGAAGTACTATCAAATCTACTTTTTAATTCTTCATTAGTTATTTCATCTATAAGTTCATATTTAAGGCTATCACTTCGTCTTTCTGCTACTGCATTAATATAATCTGATAAAGTAACTGTCTTTTCTTTTTTAAATAATTTCTTTATAAATAATGATTCTCTATAATCTTTACCTTTATAGGTATTAGTTCTAGTAAGAGTATATTCATGTTTATCGTTTTCACTTATTTTTATATAGCCTTTAGTTGCTAAATATAGTAATAAGTTAACAACATCATCTTTAGTTATTTTTTCATTATAAATTAAAGCTACATCGATAGGGTTTATAGTTCTTGGTAAGACTGCTGTTTTTTCTGTTTTTGTTTTTAAGTCTTTACCATATAAGTACCACATTAAATAACTAATAATACAACATATTATTGGGAATAATATGGAGAATAAAACTATTCCAGAAATTGATATTTTAGTATAATCTACTTTTACTACTAACTCTTCTCCTGGTGATAAAGCTATTTTACTCTCACCTATTATTTTGTTATCTTCTATTTTAACTAAGACATCTTTTGTAACATCTTTGTCATTATAATAAATAGCAACATTTTCTTTTCGAGCAGTTTCTGGTAAGGTGATAGTAAATGAAGCATTACTCATTAGTACTTTGTAGTTATTAGTAATAAAGATATTGTATTTATCATTATTATTTTTATCTACATTGTACTTAGTTATGTAAGTATATACTTTTTTATCATTACTATTTATTTGAATAGAATCATCTTTACCTCTTGTGTAATTAGTATTTATTTCAAAATCACTAGTATTTTCTTTTATTATTCTATTAAAAGAAACATTATTAGCATAGAATTCTACTATGGTATTTTCTTCATAATGGATTTTATCTTTATCCACTTCTACAAGTACTTCATTATCATAAATACCATATGGATCTTCATTAGCTGAAACTATTACAGGAATAAGTAATAAAAACATTATTAAATAACTTGTAATTCTTTTCATGATATCACTCTACTTTACTAGTATTATTATAACATATTTATAGTTTCGGCCATATAATTTTTTTATATCTATATAGTCTAGATATATTACTTTTTTAAATAGGTGTTTTATTGTTTCTATTTATAATTTTTTCATGGTAGAATACATTTATGTGAGTTCAAGAGGGAGTGGTTTTATGGTTAATTATGAAGGTATTTTTATAAATAACGAAGAACTTGAAAAGTTGTTTAAAAATGAAGGTACTTTCTTAGGTACCAGAAACGATTTACCTCATGTTACTTTTGTTTATAAACCTGATGGAAAACAATTAATAGATGATGTTGTTGGTAAAAGTGTTACTTGCTATTTAACAGCTTATGGCTGTGATGGCGATAATAGTGCTTTTTTAGTAACTATACCTGATGAGTATAATCATTTATATTTAAATAAAGATGATAATGGAGATGTTGTGGAACCTCATATCACTGTATCTTTATCAGAGAATGGTAAAGCTATTAATTCTAGATATTTAACTTATGTTAAGTTAAAAGAACCAATTCCTGTTATAGGAACATTTGGTTATTGGATTAAAGATAGTGGTAAGGAGTATCCTCTATTTAGTAAGATATTACCAAAGAAAAAAGAACAATAATTGTTCTTTTTTGTTATAATGAAATTGGTGATGTTATGAAGAAAATATTTATAGGTATTCTAGTTGTTTTATGTTTGGTTGTAATAGGTTTAATTATTCATACTGTAATAAACAATAATAAGGAAGTTAAAGAAAATTTAGGATATGTTGATTTTAATGTTACTTCTGTTCATTTAGATTGTGCTGATGCTCCTTCATTTGCATATGAAGAAGATGAAGAAGGTACTACTATTACAATATGTAGAGGTACTAAACCTACTGGTGGTTATGATTTAGATGTTAAGAAAGTTAAATATTCTAAAGATACTTTATATGTATATGTTAAAGATACTAATCCTAGAGGTGTTGTTACTCAAGCATTAACTAGTCCTACTGCATCTATATATGTTAAGAAGAAAGCTAAACATATTGTTATTAAAGGAAATGAAGATTATAAGGAATATAAAAAAGAACAAAGTTAATTGTTCTTTTTTTATTTTATTAAGAAGAAATATAGTAATACGATAATACCTAGTACTATACGATACCAACCAAATACTTTGAAGTCATGTTTTCTTATATAGTTAATTAAGAATCTAATTACAAATAAACTTACTAGGAAAGCAACTATACAACCTGTTGCTAGAATAGCTAGTTCTAATCCACTAAATGTAAATCCTACATCTAAGATGTATTTAGCTAGTTTTAGTAATGATGCTCCTGCCATAACTGGGATAGCTAGGAAGAAAGTAAAAGTAGCTGCTACACTTCTTTCTAATCCAATTAGTAATCCACCAATAATAGTAGATCCACTTCTAGATGTACCAGGAATTAATGCAAGTAATTGGAATGCTCCTACTCCTAATGCTTGTTTATAAGTTATTTCATTTACTTTTTTAGTTGTTCTTTTTCCAATATGTTTTGTTTCTATAATTATAAATATTACACCATATATGATTAATGCTAGTGATACAACTATACTGTTATATAGATGTTCATCTAACCAATCATCAAATAGTAAACCTATTATAGCAGCTGGTATACAAGCTACTAGGATTTTACCCCATAAGTTTAAGATATCTTTATCTAGTGTTATTTTTTCATTAACTTTTTTTAATGGCCATATCTTTTTAAAATATAGTAATACTACTGCTAATATAGCACCTAATTGGATAACTACTTCAAATAGTTTATAGAATTCATCACTTACTCCTAGATGAATAAATTCATCTAATAAGATCATATGTCCAGTACTACTTATTGGTAACCATTCTGTTATTCCTTCTACTATACCAAAGACTATAGCTTTTATTATTTCTATCATATAATCATCTCCTATATGATTATAACATAATTATGTTATAATTAAATAGAGTGATGAGTATGAATAAGGATATTATATTTAAAAAGATATTGTATATAGCATGTATTGTTATTGCAATACTTGTTGTTATTTTAAATGCTATTGATCTTTTAAATTTAGTATCTATTAATTCTAAGATTACTACTATTCTATTAGATACAGAGATGATTATTTTAGGTATTCTATCTTGGAAAGAAAATAAGATAGTATCAATAATCTGTATAGTATTAGCAATTATTTTAATTATATTTACTTTAATATAAAAACATACATTTTCATGTATGTTTTTTATTGCCAATACATATCTTCAAAACTATAGCCAGTTTCGATGTATTCATTAATTATTTTTTTAATAGTTGGAAGATATTTATCTTCATATGGTTTTATGGTTTCGTTATAAGTATCATGGTTAACTGTACTATAACCATCATAGCAATTACCGTTTTCAATATCTTTTTTATAAGTATATTCACAGAAACCATCTTTGGACCATATAGTAAAGTTACCATTAGATGATAAGTTCCAATGAGATCCGTTATAACAAGATGAATCTAAGTATGATGCATATTTAGTACATACGTTTTGGAATTTTTTTCTAATGTTTTTTACATCATTATATGTAACCCATTCTCCATTAGAAAGTAATTGTTCATCTGATATTTCTAGATATGCTCTTTTAGAAGTTTTATTACCAGCTTTATCAGTTGCTTCTATATCAATAACATATCTATGAGAACCAGCAGATGTATTGTAATCGGGTTTTAATTCTACTTCTACATCACCTAAGTTATCACTTACTTCAATATATTTGTTTTTGAAGTTATCTACTGTTACTTCTTTATGGGTTTTTACTTTGATATTTGTTTCTAGTAGTCTAAGTACAGGAGGATCTATATCTACTTCACCATTAAGAATTTCAACATATGGATTTTCTCTACCTGAAGCTACATAGCCTTCTATTTTATTTTTAGTCTTTATATGGAACCATATGAATGTTTCATCACTTGTATAATCTATGATAATGAATTTACTTCCTTCTTCTACGACACCTAATATATCAGATTGCGTATTTGGTTCTTCTCTGATATTTATCTTTTCGATTTTTACTTTGAAAGCTAGTTCGTCTTTTATTTTATTACTTGTACCTACTTTATATTCGGATTCTTCTTTTTTCTTTCCACATGAACATAGTAATAGGACTAGTAATAATAGTACTAAGAACTTCTTCATTTGTATCACCAAAGATATTATATCATTTTATTCAGTAAAGTGACCGAATTTTGCTTTGTCTTCATAACATATGTTTTTTAAATTTAAATCATTAATTATGTTTTTA
>JAEEGK010019689.1_pt1 | contig 14439 bp, 5 predicted proteins | sample 8958771 | NCBI WGS metagenome assembly JAEEGK01 (sample SAMN16246547, study PRJNA631951) | gut metagenome | biome: gut microbiome; feature: rumen; material: SC-attached | host: Bos | place: Iran: Karaj | collected 2018-10
GTTTGGAACATGTTCCCCTACAACAACATCATCGAGGACTGCAACACTTATTCGGTTTCCGTTGGGGTGAGTGGAACAGGCGGCACAGTCACTTCGTCTGCGGCAAATGCGCAAATGGGGCAAACGGTTACGCTTACCGTTTTGCCCAATCCTGGTATGATGCTTTCCTCCATCACGGTGGCCAATGCCAGCGAACCAACGCAAATCATTCCGATTACTCCAGGGGGCAAGTCGGCTTCCAATTATAGCTTTGTCATGCCACCGTTTGAGGTGGTGGTTATAGCTACCTTTAAGAATAGTGGAGCTTCAGTCAATGAGAATAGCAGCGTTGAGGTTGCTGTTTATCCTAACCCTACCAATGGACTTGTGAAAATCGAAGCTGAAAGCATCAAACACGTCTCTATCAGCAATATGCTTGGCCAAGTTGTCTTCGATGGCAAAGTGGTCGGCGATGCATTTGAATACGACTTCAGCGGACAGAAGGCAGGGATTTACCTTGTCAGGATAGAAACCGCAGGCGGCGTTGCCGTGAAGAAGGTTTCCGTTACACGATGAACTATATGAAACACAATGAAAAGCCGGCAGCAATGTCGGCTTTTCGCATTGTGATTACATTGGCTTCAAAAACTGTTCGCAAAATTAGTTAACATCCAAAACGTTTTTCTGTTTTTTTGCAGCGACAAATACTGGTGGGATGCAAATTGTCTGTCAAAAAGAGTATTTGAGCGAATTGTACAACGAGGGCAAAACCAGCGACAAGAAACATCGCTTCTAGCCTGAAATTGTTAAACGATGCTCTTTCTTCGGTCGCATTTGCAATCCGACCGAGTAGATTCAGCGGATTTGTCCTGTTCTGTCCTGAATGAATTGTTGACAGACAAACGGTCGCTTTCGCCCACAATGGCATTGATGTTTGAGGCCGCTTTGGGCGTTTCTGCCGATAGGATGATGAACATTCAAACCTGATACAATATGCAGACCGCACGTAAAGACAGCAAGATTGCTCAATGGCTGTCAAGTATTCCTCGGGTGGCGGCCTTGTGCTAATGTGTGAAAATACGGAACAAAATCCGCTTTTTTGCAGAACCAAAGGAATTTTTCCCTATCTTTGCACTCCTATTTGTAAAAGAGAAAATTAGAACCCAAAAATGGACGATAACAATATCAACAATCCTGAAAATCAGGGAGAAATGCCTGAAGAACTCTCAGGAGAAAAAATAATCAAAGTCAATCTTGAAAACCAGATGAAGTCGGCTTACATCGACTATTCGATGTCCGTCATCATCTCGCGTGCCTTACCCGACGTGCGCGACGGCCTCAAACCCGTACACCGTCGTGTGCTCTACGGCATGAAGGAATTGGGTGTCACCTCGCGAAGCGGCTATAAGAAATCAGCCCGTATCGTCGGTGAGGTGCTCGGTAAGTACCATCCGCACGGCGACTCGTCAGTTTACGACGCCATGGTGCGTATGGCCCAGAGCTGGTCGTTGCGTTATCCTTTGGTCGATGGCCAGGGCAACTTCGGTTCGGTCGACGGCGACAGCCCTGCCGCCATGCGTTACACCGAGGCACGCCTTCAGAAGATTGCAGAAGAGATGCTCGACGACCTCGACAAGGACACCGTCGACTTCCAAAATAACTTCGACGATTCGCTGCAAGAGCCTACCGTGCTGCCTACCCAGATTCCTACCTTATTAGTGAACGGAACCAACGGTATCGCCGTGGGTATGGCCACCAACATGGCTCCCCATAACCTCAGCGAATGCGTCGATGGCATCATCGCCTATATCGACAATCGCGAAATCACCACGCAAGAGCTGATGCAATACATCAAGGCCCCCGATTTCCCGACCGCCGGCGTCATCTATGGCTACGAAGGCGTGCGCGAGGCGTTTGAAACGGGTAGGGGACGCATCGTCCTCCGTGGCGAGACCCACTTCGAGGAACACAACGGCCATGAACGCATCATCGCCACCTCGATTCCTTATCAGGTCAACAAGGCCGAGATGATCAAGAAGACCGCCGACCTCGTCAACGAGAAGAAGCTGGAAGGTTTGGCCGACATCCGCGATGAGTCAGACAGAAAAGGTATCCGCGTGGTGTATGAACTGAAGCGCGACGCCAACCCTGATGTGGTTTTGAACAAGCTGTATCTGATGACCCCATTGCAAAGCTCGTTCAACGTGAACAATGTGGCTCTGGTCAACGGCCGTCCCTATACCTTGAACCTCAAGCAGCTGATTGAGCATTTCGTGGCCCACCGTCACGAAATCATCCTGCGTCGCACACGCTTCGAACTCAAGAAAGCCGAGGACCGTGCCCATATCTTGGAAGGTCTGGCCCGCGCCATCGACATTGTGGACGAAATCATTGCCACCATCCGCGCCTGTAAAGGCGGCACGCCTGAAGCCAAGCAAGCCATCATGGACAAGTTCGGCTTTGACGACCCGCAAGCCTCGGCCATCGTGGCCTACCGTCTCGGTCAGTTGGCTGGTCTCGAGATCAAGAAGATTTTGGACGAGTTGGACGAAATCCACGAACGCATCAAGCATTTCCACGAAATTCTACAAAATGAGGAATTGCAGTTCCAGATTATCAAGGATGAACTGACTGTCATCAAAGAAAAATATGGCGATGCCCGCCGCACCCAAATCGTGCCCGCCGCCGGTGAGTTCCGCATGGAAGACATCATCGCCGACGATGCCGTGGTCATCACCATCTCGCACCTCGGTTATATCAAGCGCACCCCGCTGACCGAATACCGCGTGCAGAGCCGTGGCGGCAAGGGTTCGAAGGGATCAGCCACCCGCGACACCGACTTCATCGAACACATCTTCACGGCCACCAATCACAACCACCTGCTCTTCTTCACCGAACAAGGTAAGTGCTACAAACTCAGAGCCTTCGAGATTCCTGAAGAGGGCAAGAACAGCAAGGGTCGCGCCATCCAGAACCTGTTGCCGCTCGACAAGGACAACAAGGTGATGGCCTACCTCAACGTGAAGAGCATGAGCGATGAGGAATACCTCGAGAACAACTACATCATCCTGTGCACCAAGAAGGGTATCATCAAGAAGACCAACTTGGCTGCCTATAAGAATGTGCGCCAAAATGGCATTATCGCTGTCAACATCCGCGAGGACGACCAACTGCTTGAGGCTTGCCTCACCAGCGGCAATGACGAGGTGCTGATGGCTGTGCGTTCGGGTAAGGCCGTCCGCTTCAACGAGCAGACCGTCCGCCCGATGGGCCGTACCGCTACGGGCGTGAAAGCCATCACCTTGGGTTCGCCTGAGGACGAAGTCATCGGCATGGTGTGCATCAACGACCCGCAACAGACCGTCCTGGTCGTTTCTGAGAAGGGCTTTGGCAAGCGTTCCGACATCGAGGACTACCGCATCACCAACCGTGGTGCGAAGGGCGTGAAGACCTTGAATATCACCGACAAGACCGGCGACCTCATCGCCATCAAGGCCGTGACCGACGATGAAGACCTGATGATCATCAACAAGTCGGGCATCGTGATCCGCATGGCAGTCAGTAAGTTGCGTGTGATGGGACGCGCCACACAAGGCGTGAAGCTCATCGACCTGCGTGGTTCTGACGAGATTGCCGCCGTCACCAAGGTGGAGCATGAAGACGAGCCTGAAGAGACAGAGGCCGAGGTCGTTGAACCTGTTGAAACGCATATACCAGATGGAACCGAGGCCCCTGAGTCCGTCGAAGAGTCGACCGAAAGTGAAGAAAAGAATAACTAATGAGAAGTGCCTCCCATAGATTCCCCCTTACGCACAAGCCTACGCTGGAATGACATGGGAGGCAATTCAAACCACTTTGGAACAATAATTGCTATAAAGGAATAAAATTTGAAAATTGTCAAACTTTAAATAATTGAGAAAATGAAAAAAGTAATGATTTTGCTGGCCGTCCTGCTCACCGCCAACGTGATGATGGCCCAAAAGAAAGACAGAACCGACGCTTACATGTACAACAAGAATGGCCAATACGAAAAGGCCATGGTTTCCATTGAAAAGTGCGTCAACCACGAACAGTTTGCTGGCATGAAGCCCAACGACCAGGCCCAGGCTTGGCTGTATCGCGCTGCCATCTATCAGAACATTATCCAATCGGGTGACGAGGCTTTGATAGCCAAGGCTCCCAACGCTTTGGAGGTTGTTTACGAGTCGCTGATGAACTGCATGAAGAATCCTGATTTCCTTGAGGATAACAAGCAGGAGATCTACCAGCGTGTGGGTTCCGTCATGACCACCTATTATTCAAAAGGTGCCGACGACTATAACACTGGTAAGTTTGTCGAAGCTGCTCCCATGTTCAAGAAGGCTTACGACATTGCCAAGTCATTGGGTAGCCCCGATGCCAACGACATGCTGAACTTGGCTGCTACTTCCGCTCTTCGCGCTGGGGATTATAACACCGCTTTGGAGTATTTCACCGAGGTGAAGAACAATGGTACGGAAACTTCCGACATCTATCGTCACCTTGCCGCTTGCTACAACGGATTGGGCAATGCCGAACAAGCCATGGCCATGATCAATGCCGGTTTGGAGAAGAACCCTGGCGACGCCAACCTCATCCTCGAAAAGGTAAACGCTTACCTGAAAGAAGGCAAGGGTGCCGAAGCCGTTGAAGACCTCAACAGACTCCGTGAACTTGACCCTGAAAACGCCCAATTGCTCTTCGTGCTGGGTACCATCTATGGCGACGAGAACAACAAGGACGTCTACGATGTTGAAAAAGCCCGTAAGTACTACGAAGATGCTTTGGCCATCAACCCCGACTACTATGATGCCATCTACAACATCGGTGTGCTCTACACCTCAATGGCTAACCAATACATCGAACAGGCTAATGAAATCACCGGTTTCTCGAAAGCCGAGCAGGAACAATACAATAGCCTGATCGAACAAGGCAACGAATTGCTCCGCACAGGCCTTCCTTTCCTGCAAAGGGCTTATGAAGCTCAGCCTTCCGACGATGTGAGGAACGTGCTGCGTTCCATCTACGTGAAACTCAACATGATGGAAGAAGTGAAAGCCTTGGACGGCAAATAAAAAATTCTATACCTATTTCAATAATTAGAGCCTCGGGGGAAGCCCCCGGGGCTTTTTTTTTGTAATTTTTTTGTCGCAATAAGTAATTTTACTTACAGCTGTTTCAATAATTCCCTTTAAATTTGTGGGCGAAAAACTATAACCATAAGCAGGGGAGGGGGATGAGTTTACCCCCTAGGAGCCTGTTACTGCGACAATTAACCAACAAAAATATCACATTATGAAAAGAACTCTACAACATCAAAAAGGAGTCTTCGTCCTCCTCCTTGCCCTCAGTTTGGGCATGGGAACGGCGTATGCGTACAGTTTTTCAAAGACCTGTTCCACAGGGCAGACGTTGTACTACAACATCATCAATTCCACCCAGCATTATGTGGAAATAACCTATCCGTCAAATAATAATGCTAATCCCTGGGGTGGATATACCAAACCCTCTGGGAACATCACCCTGCCAAGCAGTGTCACCTATAATGGGGTCACCTATTATGTGAAAAGGATAGGCGATCATGCTTTCGATCAATGCTACAACCTATCGGGTTCGCTGACCATCCCGAGTTCCGTAACCTCAATTGGCGATGGGGCTTTCAATTATTGCTACGGCTTCACGGGTAACCTGACCATAGGCAGTTCTGTGGCCACAATAGGCGAACAGGCTTTCTCTCAATGTTCAGGTTTCTCGGGTAACTTGACCATCCCAAGTTCCGTGAACACGATAGGTTGGGCCGCTTTCTCTCAATGCTCAGGTTTCACGGGCAACTTGACCATTGGAAACTCCGTGAGTACGATAGACGATTATGCTTTCGAAGGATGCAGTGGGTTCGAGGGTACGCTGACCATAGGCACTAACGTTTCTACAATAGGTCGCGGTGCTTTCTCTGGTTGCAACAGTCTCACTCAAGTGAACTTCAACGCCACCAATTGCGCAGATGTTGAGGAAGAAGATTATCCTTTTGAAGATTGCACAGGCTCACTCGTCATTGGCAACAATGTGACAAGAATCCCTTCATATATGTTCATAGAATCTGACTTCGATGGCACGCTGACCATAGGCAGTTCCGTGACATCAATTGGCAATAGTGCTTTCTATCAGTGCAGTTTCACGGGACCGCTAGTCATTCCGAATTCTGTGATTACGATAGGCGGTTTTGCTTTCTTTGAATGTTTACACTTTTCGAGTTTGACTCTTGGCGATCACGTGACCACGATATACGGTTGTGCTTTCCGTTATTGCGCTATGGCTTATACAGGCTTCAGTGGAAACCTGATCATCCCGAATTCCGTGACTACGATAGGCACGGCTGCTTTTGAGGAATGTTATAATTTCGCGGGGGGTACGCTGACTATTGGTACTGGTGTGACCTCGATAGGCCAGTGGGCGTTTCGTCGTTGTGGCTTTTCTCAAGTGAACTACAACGCCACCAGTTGCGCAGATTTTGATGAAGGTGACATACCTTTTGAACACTACACCGGCACGATTACCATTGGCAGTAATGTTCAAAGAGTACCCGCCCATTTGACCAAGGGTGCTATCTTTTCTCATGTGAACTTCAACGCCATCAATTGCGTAGATGTTGCCAACGATGCCAAGCCTTTTGAAGGCTGCTCTGGGACACTCACCATCGGCAACAGCGTGCAAAGGATTCCCGCATATATGTTCTACGAATGCACCAACTTCACTGGATCGTTGAACATTCCAAACTCCGTGACTGAGATAGGCGATTTTGCATTCTATATGACTGGTTTCAATGGTTCTTTGACCCTTGGCAGTTCCCTGACCACAATAGGCCAATCTGCTTTCTTTGGTTGCGTGAACTTCACTGGCTCACTGACTATTCCCAATTCCGTGACCACCATAGGCGGTGGTGCTTTTGCTTTCTGTATGCACTTCACGGGCTTGACCCTCGGCAGTTCCCTGACTTCGATAGGTGATGTCGCTTTTACTCTTTGTACGGGCTTCACGGGCTCGCTGACCATCCCCAATTCCGTGACCTCGATAGGCGCTGGGGCTTTCAATAGTTGCACGGGCTTCACTGGCTCGCTGACCATTGGCAATAATGTAACTACGATAGGCTCAGGAGTTTTCTATAATTGTTCAGGCTTCATCCAAGTGAATTACAATGCGACCAATTGCGCCGATGCTACTGACGAGGACGAACCGCCTTTCGAATATTGCGGAGGCACGCTCACCATCGGCAATAATGTGCAAAGAATCCCTTCCTATATGTTCAAGAAAGGCGGCTTCACGGGCACACTGACCATCCCTACCTCCGTGACCTCGATAGGCCAAAGTGCTTTCAAGAATTGCACAGGCTTCACGCAAGTGAACTACAATGCAACCAATTGCGCCGATGTTACTCACTGGGACGAACCGCCTTTCAAAGGTTGCGGAGGTATGCTCACCATCGGTAACACAGTGCAAAAAATTCCCTGGAATATGTTTGAAGGAAGCAATTTCACAGGCTCGCTGACCATCCCGAATTCCGTGACCTATATAGGCGGTAGGGCTTTCTTTAGTTGCACAGGCTTCACGGGCTCGCTGACCATCCCGAATTCCGTGACCTATATAGGAATGGAGGCTTTCACAGGTTGCAGCGGCTTCACTGGCGACTTGACCATCCCGAACACTGTGAACCATATTGGATCTCAAACTTTCAGTCATTGCACAAGCTTCAATGGCACGTTGACCATTGGCAATAATGTAAGCCAGATAGACGAAGGTGCTTTCGGTTTTTGCAGTGGCTTCACTTCTATGGTGGTACTTACCGAAACACCGCCCACCTTGGGCACGAACGCGTTCTATAATGTACAGACAAGCATCCCCGTATATGTGCCCTGCGCCTCCTTGGAGGACTATCAGGCAGCCTCGGGTTGGAGCAACTTCACCAATATGCAATGCCGCGAAACACTGACCGTGTACGAAGGCACATCAACCAACAGAAATGTGCCAGCCTACATCTACTATTTCGACAACTTTACGAGAAGCCAGTTCGTCATTCCTGCCGAGGACTTGGTGGAGATGATAGGAACGCCTATCAGTAGCATGACGTTCTATACCACCAGCAGCAATGTCCCTTACACCACGACGTGTTCAGCCGATGTCTACCTGAAGCAAGTGGACTACACCACCATCAGCGCGTATGAGCCTAAGTCTTCGGCCACCACAGTCTATAGCGGCACTTTCAGCATCGCAAGCACTGAAAACGGCGGCGAAATGACCATCAACTTCAGCACGCCATACACCTATCATGGCAACGACCTATTAGTTGGCATCGAGAACACGGAAACAGGCGGCTGGAAAGAAATCTATTTCTATGGACAAACCGTCAGCGGGGCCTCCATTTCGGGTAATACCTCCAGCAGCACAGGAACCATTCCCGCCAACCAGCAGAACTTCATTCCCAAGACCACCTTCGGCTTCGCTCCGACATGCTTTGCCAAGAACCTGCCTTACACCTACGGCTTCGAGGAGGAAGACGAAATGGAATGCTGGACGATGCTGGATTGCGCGACATACACGGGAAGAGACACATACTCCGAACACCAAGGAGAATATGGTTTTCGGTTCTGCTACAACACCAACCCGCCCCAATACCTCATCTCGCCCAAGTTGGAGTGCCCCTGGGGTGTGGATGTGTCGTTCTATTATAAGAATGCTTCGGACTACTATCCCGAGACCTTCCAGGTTGGATACTCCACGACCACCAAATCGCCCAGTGCCTTCATTTGGAGCGACCAGGTGACCGCCAACCACCAAAACACATGGATGTTGTATGGAGAAACTTTCCCCGAAGGCACCAAGTATGTAGCTGTCAGATACAACTCGTACGATATGGATCGACTTTACATTGACGACTTCAGCTTCGAGTTCCCATCCTGCCCAAGACCCATTGACCTGACCGCCACCGACATCACAGCCAATTCGGCCACGCTACAGTGGACTGGCTATCAGGACAGCTACGACCTGCGCTATAGGAAGAAGGTCTATTTCTACGAGGACTTCGAGAACGGCCTGCCTTCCGACTGGACCACCATCGACAACGACGGCGACGGGTACAACTGGCATTCAGTAAACTATAGCTCTTCTTTTTGCCATAGCGGAAGCACTATCATGGCCTCAGCCAGTTATGACAACGATAATTCGACAGTCCTGACACCTGACAACTGGCTGATTACACCCCAGCTTGAGCTGCAGGGAGCCATGAAGGTGTGGATAAGAGCCCTTCATCCCAACTATGCGCAAGAGCACTTTGCCATCTATCTCTCCACCACGGGCAACAGCGTGAGCGACTTCACCACCGTGCTGGTTCCCGAGACGACGCTGACCGATGTCGTATATCGTGCCTACACCGCCGACCTGAGTGCCTACGAGGGCCAGCAAGGCTACATCGCCATACGACACTTCAACTGTTCGGACATGTATGAAATTTTGTTGGACGACTTCGGCCTCTATCACGACATTGATGAAACTGGCGAATGGGAGACATTATACGATGTTGGATCCAACTATACCCTGACAACCCTTGAGCCGATCACGGAATACGAATGGCAGGTGAGGGGTCGCGACTGCGACGGTGAAGGTACCTATTCCGAATGGAGCAGTGTACACAACTTCACCACCCTCCTATGCGCGCCCGAAGACCAGTGCGAGCTCACCTTCACGCTCCACGACAGCTATGGCGACGGCTGGAACGGCGCGGCCATCCGTGTGGTGGATGTGGAAACGAACACCCTTATTGCCTCAATGTCGGCACAACACCATGGCGGTTTTAATATGCCATCTATCGACACCCTCACCCTCACCGTGTGCGACGGACGCGAGCTCCGTTTCGAGTGGATGAGCGGTTCGTATGACTCTGAATGCTCCTATATTGTCACTGATATCAACGGGAACGTAGTCTTCTCCGGCTATGGCGCGATGAGCGCCCCTGTCACCTATATGGTGGACTGCACGCAACAGTATGTCTTCCTCACCAACGGCAACTGGAACAACGATGGCTGCTGGAGCACTGGCACGGTGCCTCCCGCAGGCAGCGACGTCATCATCCAGGCCAATGTCACCGTTCCTGCGGGCTATCTTGCCGAGGCCAACGAGGTAAACCTCGATGGCGGCAGCATCACCGTGGCCGACGGCGGACAGCTGAAACACAACACCCAAGGCCTTGAGGTGACGATGAAGAAGAACATCGTGGGCTACGACGATGCGAACGACATACGCAACTATTACCTGTTGTCATTCCCCTTCGTGCATATTGATGTCCCTGCCGCGATGTCCGCCACGGGCAGCGACTTCTACCGCTTCGACCTAAACGAGCCGAATGCCGAATGGCGCAACCTAAAAAGTGAGTCGTTCAACATCCAAATAGTACACGGATACCTCTTTGCCAGCCCCGAGTCCAACGTGCTTTCGTTGTCAGGCCACACGTATGCTACCACTACTGAAACGATGTGGGACCATGTCGTCGAGTACTCAGAGGGCTCGGCTAACCCCTACAACGGTTGGGAGCTGTTGGGCAACCCCCTCACCTATAATGTCTACATCTACCGCCAGACCAGCGACGGCGAGCTGGTGCCGATGCCTATCATGATGTATGACGCGAACGGCGACTTGCAGACGGTTTATGGCGGTCCCGTGGCCCCGATGCAAGGCTTCTTCGTGCATGTGACGGAGACGACCACGGTCTGCTTCCGCGGCACGGCCCTTCATGAGGACGACTACGTCGACCTCGGCCTTCCGAGCGGCCTGCTCTGGGCCACCTGCAACGTAGGTGCCGAAGCTCCCGAGGACTACGGCGACTACTTCGCCTGGGACGAGACCCAACCGAAGGACACCTACAACTGGAGCACCTACCAGTACTGCAATGGTAGCAAAAACACGCTGACCAAGTACTGCAACAACTCCAGCTACGGCTACGAGGGCTTCACCGATGACCTGACCACCCTCTTGCCCGAGGACGATGCGGCCACGGCCAACTGGGGACCAGACTGGCGCATGCCCACCTTTGAGGAATGGCAGGAACTCTACAACAACACGACCGTCACTTGGACGACGCAGAACGGCGTGAACGGAAGACTCTTCACTGCCGCCAACGGCAACAGTCTCTTCATGCCCGCCGCTGGCTACCGCAGCAATAGCGGTCTCTTCTACGCAGGCAGCTACGGCTTCTACTGGTCGAGTTCGCTCTACACGGGCTACCCGTACTACGCGTGGGGCTTCGGCTTCGGTTCGGACAATTACGAAATGGGCAACAGCGGCCGCTACAGCGGTCAAAGTGTGCGTCCCGTGCGTTCCCCGCAGACCGAGCATGCCTACGTTGATCTGGGCCTGCCGAGCGGCACCAAGTGGGCCACCTGCAACGTGGGTGCCGACAGCCCCGAGGACTACGGCGACTACTTCGCCTGGGGCGAGACCACGCCGAAGGACACCTACAACTGGAGCACCTACCAATATGGTGACGGCGACACTTTCACTAAATACACTGGAAGCGATGGCTTGACCACCCTGTTGCCCGAGGACGATGCGGCCACGGCCAACTGGGGACCAGACTGGCGCATGCCCACCTATGAGGAATGGCAGGAGCTCTACAACAACACGACCGTCACTTGGACGACGCAGAACGGCGTGAATGGACGACTCTTCACTGCCGCCAACGGCAACAGTCTCTTCCTGCCCGCCGCGGGCAGACGCTGGGGCGGTGAGTTCGACGGTGTGAGCATCTACGGCTTCTACTGGTCGAGTTCGCTCTTCACGGGCTATTCGGTCTACGCGTGGCTACTCGGCTTCGATTCGGGCGATTACAACATGTTCTGCACCGACCGCAACGTCGGTCAGGGTGTGCGTCCCGTGCGTTCTGCTTCTCAGAACTAGCCTTTGTTCCGTTACGGGCAAGACGGGCCAGGGGCGTGAAAGCCGTTGGGCGGGGCGCGCACGGGAGTGCGCACGGAGGCCCCGCCCGGCGGCTTTCATGCAACCATATCCGCAGCAGCCATGTCATCCCAACGCGGGCCAGTGCGCTGGCGGGTATCTATGGCTGCGTCATCGCGTGTTGCATCGGGTTCCGCAGCATCTAGGATATAGACAAAAACAGCGTTTCCGAAAGGAAATGCTGTTTTTTGGCTTCAAGTCTATTTTTTCTTCGTAACTTTGCACCCAAAGACAACAATTATGCTAGATACAGCTTTTTTGGGAAGACGCTATCCTATTGGGATACAGACATTTTCTGAAATTAGAAAAGAAGGTTATGTATATGTAGACAAAACTGATCTGGTTTGGAAAGTGGCTCATTATACCAAATACATCTTCCTCAGCCGTCCTCGCAGGTTTGGAAAAAGTTTGCTAACCACCACTTTGGATTCCTATTTCCAAGGAAGAAAAGACCTTTTCGAAGGCCTGAAAATCATGGAACTGGAGAAGAAGTGGGAAGCATATCCTGTCATTCATGTGGATTTGAGCGTGGCAAAAGCCGAAACTACTGTTGAAGGTTTGAGGTCTGTGCTAATGCGTCTTTTGGAACCTTATAAAGCGATTTACGGAGAAGGGAGTTACGAAACTTCTCCAGGTGGCCTTTTCGCTGGTATCATTCGTCGCGCTCATGAGAAGACTGGCAAGCAAGTGGCCATCATCATCGATGAGTATGATGCACCATTGTTGGACAAACTTCACAATAAGGAACGACTTGACGAGTTCCGTAATGTGATGCAGGAGTACTATATACAACTGAAAGCCAATGAAGCTATGATTAAGTTCTGTTTCATCACGGGCATCACCAAGTTCAGCCAATTGAGCATTTTCTCGACCATCAACAATCTCACCAATGTGTCCATGAGTCCCGAATTCGCCACCATTTGCGGCATTACAGACGAGGAACTGACTACCGTGTTGGCTGAAGATATTGATCGTTTGGCCAAGGAATATGGATGCTCCTCGGAAGTGATGCATGGGAAATTGAAACTACAATATGACGGCTATCATTTTTCTGGCAATTCGAAAGGAGTATATAATCCTTTCAGCCTGCTGAAAGCTTTCCAGCATAAAGAGCTTGGTAACTATTGGTTTGAGAGTGGTACGCCAACCTTCCTCTTCCGTCAGATGCAAGAATTTCGCACCGACATCACGGCGTTGGACGACATCGAGGTGCCTTCTATGGCTTTCGACCGTCCTACCGAAGCCATGACGACCGCATTGCCGTTGCTGTATCAAAGCGGTTATTTGACCATTAAAGATTATGATCGGGTGTCGATGCTCTATCAATTGTCAATCCCTAATCAGGAGGTACGAATTGGCTTTACCGATGGTTTGTTGCCGACCTATATCGGATTGGAGAGTTCCGATGTCCAAACAGGCTTTGCCTTGAAATTCTGGCGCGCCCTAAAGCAAGACGACATCAATTTGGCTTTGAAGGAGATGCAGGCCTATCTCGCGGGATTGCCTTATATTGAAGGTTTTAAGAAAAAGCTGGCTGAGGTCTCGAATGTGGAAGGATTCTACGAATGGACTTTCTATCTCGTCTTCTCCATGCTGAATGTGTATGTGAAAACACAGGTGAAATGCGCCCGAGGCCGCATCGATATGGTGGTTCACATGCCCGATACAATCTATGTTTTTGAGTTGAAAGTAGATGGCTCGGCGCAGCAAGCTTTGGAACAAATCGACGACAAAGGCTATGCCCTCCAATATCAAACAGAGGGTAGAAAAGTGGTGAAAGCCGGTGTGAGCTTTTCTTCAGAGACCAAGACCATTGATAATTGGGTTATCGGCTAACTTATTCCTTCAAACTCTGCCGAGCATACGGCACCAAATCCTGAGAAGCGAACTCTCCTTTCAAGAACTTGAAATACCCTGCTACGGCCACCATGGCGGCGTTGTCGGTGGAGTAGGAGAGACGCGGGATGAAGACCTTCCAATGGTATTTTTCTCCCAAGGCGAGCATGGCATCGTGCAAGCCGCTGTTGGCGCTCACGCCGCCGGCTATGGCCACCGTCTTGATGCCTGTCTGCTTGCTGGCTTTCACCAATTTGTTCATCAAAATGTCGATGATGGTCTTCTGCACCGAAGCGCAGAGGTCGGCCTTGTTTTCCTCGATGAAGTTCGGATTGAGCTTCAGATTGTCACGAACGGTGTATAAGATGCTGGTTTTCAGTCCGCTGAAGCTGTAGTCCAAGTCGGGGATTTGTGGCTTGGCAAAGGTGAAGGCGTTGGGGTTGCCTATTTTGGCCAACTTGTCGATGACAGGGCCGCCAGGATAGGGCAGACCGAGGATTTTGGCGGTCTTGTCGAAGGCTTCGCCCGCCGCGTCGTCGATGGTCTTGCCGATGACTTCCATGTCGAAATAGTCCTTCACCACCACGATTTGGGTGTGGCCGCCCGAGA
>JAEEGK010019695.1_pt1 | contig 14437 bp, 6 predicted proteins | sample 8958771 | NCBI WGS metagenome assembly JAEEGK01 (sample SAMN16246547, study PRJNA631951) | gut metagenome | biome: gut microbiome; feature: rumen; material: SC-attached | host: Bos | place: Iran: Karaj | collected 2018-10
ATTGGGGATTGGGGATTGGGCCCAATCCCCAATCCCCAATCCCCATTCAAAAAATAAAATAAAAACAAACAAAATAATTTTATTTTATATTAATTAAATAATTTATTTATAAAAATAATAATAATAAAAAATATTTATATAAAATATAATAAAAAAATACATTTAAATATTTAAATTGAAAATAAAAAATAAATAAAAAAACATTAATTTAAAAAATTAAATTATAATAAATGAATCCAATTTATTCATCCGATTCAATAAATAACAATCCAGCAATAATAAAACAAAACATTCTTTCTCGTTCAATAATAAGTCAAAACTCTCACATAGATTTAGACAGTCAAAAAAACGAAGTCGAACTTTTAGCAAAAATCAAATCAAATCAATCAGAAGATCACACAGAAAAAATAAAAATTACCTTAATAAATTCCAACATAAAAAACCCAAAAATTCAAATTCAAATAACAAATCCAACTGATCCTTTAATTTTATTTATGTTAGACATAACCGAAGTAGAATTTATGCAAATAAAATCTGAACAAAGTTTATTAATAGATTTTCAAAATTTTTCTAATTTTATTTTAAATATGTTAGACATTTGTACAAAAGAAAATTCAAATTATTTATGTGTTTTACATAAATTAAATTTAAATGAAGCTTTGTTTATTATTCAAGAACGAACGCAATACAGAGAATTAAATCATTTAGTATTGAAATTAAATCAGGCTAATGATTCGATATTGAAAAAATTTTTGGGGAATTTGTACATTGAATTTAGAACGAAATATGAAGATGCTATTAATAATATTAATAATTTGGATGGAAATGTGCAAGAAATGACGAAAGAAATGAATGAAATTAAAGAGGAACTTAATCAAAATAAAACTGAAAATAAAAATAATTTAGATAATTTATTAAATGAAAAAAATAAGGAAATTAATTTAATTAAAGAAGAATGTTTTGCTGAGCAGAAAAAATTATTAGAAAATTTGGAAAATGAGAAAAATAAAAAAATTTCTGAATTGGAAAATAAAATTAAAGAACTTCAAAATAATATTGAAATTTTATCAAAAACAAAAAATGAATTAGAAGATTATAAAATGAAATTAGAAATTAATCAAAAAGATTTAGAAGGAAAACATGCGATTTCAAACACAGAATTGAATGTTTATAAAAATGATATTCAAAAATTACGAGAAGACAATTCAAATTTAAATCAACAATGTTTCAAACAAGAAAAAGAAATTACAGAACTTCAATTTAAAAATCAAAATTATTTGAATGAAATTGAAGAAAAAAAAAAAAACATCGAAAATTTAAAACAATTAGTTGAAACTTTAAATAAACAAATCGCTTCTGCTGAAGATAATATTAAATCTTTAAAAGCACAAAATAAAAAAAATGAAGATAAATTAAATGAAGCTGTAAATCAAATTAATTTAGGAAACGAAGCAATAAAAAAATTAGAAACCGAAATTAAAAATCAAAAATCAAAAATTAAAAGCAATAAACAAGCTATTTTAACACAAGAACAATTAATCAATCAAAAACAAAATTTATTAGATGATCAAAATAGAAATATTAATGATTTAAAAAGAGAAAATGATAATAAAGATAAAGAAATTTTATCACTGAAAAATCAAGTTAATAATTATAGTATGAAATTAAGTCAAAACGAAAAATTAATTGAAGATAATAAAAATATGATTATGTATCTTAATAAAAATCTTAATAATACTGTTACTAATCCTTTCAAATCAAGATTTTCTGATAATAATATTAACAACGATTTAAATTTATTCAATAATACAAATATTAATAATAATAATAATTTATTTACTAATACAAATAATAATAATAATAATAATTTCATGATGGGCAATGAATTTTATTCTCATAATAACACAAACCCAAATTTTAATAATACTTCGCCAAATCTTCAAACAGCAAATCAATATGATTTAATGAATAATTTTAATAATAATAATAATAACAATCAAAACGAACTTTATTCTAGTCAAAATGATTATAACAACAACATGTATGGCTCTGTTATTAGCAATACAAGTGGAATGATTTTGCCTGAAACGAATTTTACTGGTTATAAAATAGGAAGTAAAGTTGCAAATACGATGGATAAATATATGAATAATAATGAAATTAATTTATCTAATAATTCTAATAATAATAATTTGCTTTTTCATAAATATGGGAAAAATTCAAGTGGTTTGAGTGGACATAATTCAACTAGAAGCAATAATAATAAAAATAACTTTTATGATAATGATAATATTGAAACTAATATTCCTATTATGGAACAAAGACCAAATATTTAAATATATAATTTAATAATTATTTTTTTAAAATCAATTTTATTTAATTATATAATTAATAATTTATAAAAATATTATTATTATTATTATTAATTATTAATATTATAATTTTTCTTTTTTTATTGAAAATATATTACAAATTTTATATTAAAAATATTTATTTTTTAGGTTGATTTCTTTGTTTAGCAGCTTTTAATTTATTTGCTCTTTGAAGTGCTCTTTTTTTTTCATCTTGTTGTGCTTGTTCTGATTTAGGATTTTTAACCGTTTGATCAACACTAATAATACTACAAGCAGCTTCAGTAGCGCTATTTAAAATATTGTCTTTCAACATTGTGGGTTCCCACACAAACTGTGAATAAGTATCAACAATTCCTCCTTCAAAGCAATTCACCCCAAAATTATTAATTTCATTATCTTTATCATCATGTTTTTGTCTTAATTTATTAACAATTTCAACAGCATCTAACCCGCTATTTGCAGCTAAAGTTCTAGGAATACATTCCAAAGCTCTAGCGAATCCTAAAACAACAATTTGTTCCTTTCCATTAATTCCCATTCCAAATTTTCTTACATGTTTACTTAACTCCATTTCAATCGCTCCACCTCCAGGCACAATGCTCGTTGCTTTTGTGGCTCTTCTAACGACCATAACAGCGTCGTTTATGCTTCTTTCGGTTTCTTCTATGAATTGTTCAGCGCCCCCTCTTAAAATTATAGTTGCGGTTTTTGATTTAGGGCAATTTGAAAATAAATTATATCTCTCTGCTCCTATTTGTTTTTCTTCAAATAATCCACATGTTCCTAATGATTTTTCGTTGATGTCGTTACATGTTTGTAGCAACATTGCTCCTGTTGCTTTGCTTACTCTTACTATGTCTTCTGCTGGAACTCTTCCTGCGCAGAAAATGCCTCGGTCCGCGAAATATTGTGTTGCGATGTCGCCGATTGGTAATTTACTCAAAACAACTTGTGCTTTTGAGTTGTAAATATTTTCTAGTTTATTTAGGATGATTTTCCATTCAGCATCGACGATGTTTTGATATTCTTCTGGTTTTTCTATACGAACTTCTGCGTTGTCTTTTTCTGCTTTTAGTTCTAATTCGACGTTTAAAATTATTATTTTTGGGTTTTCAAATTTTTTTGGTTGCTGTTCAAATCCTGCGTAACTAAATGTTTTTTTAAATGCGACGCCATCGACTAAAAAACTATCTGTTATTGATCCTCCTGTCACATGTTTAATTCCTATTAAATCTTTATCTAAATAATCATCGAGTTTTTCAACAGCGTTTACGATCATTTCACTAAAAAATTCTTTATAATTCGCAATTAATTTTGAATTCATGCTTGTTTCAGCACAACATTTTAATAATTTTCTTTTTTCACTTTGACTTTTTTCATCTATTTTAATCGCACATTCCGCAAGTTTTTCTCTTGCACTTTGTAAAGCATTCCAATAGCCATTTATTATTACTTGAGGACTCATTCCATCTTCAATGAATTGTTTTGCTTCTTTTAATAATTCTCCAGCGAAAATCATTACGCTTGTTGTTCCGTCTCCAACTTCGTTGTCTTGACTCATTGCGACGTCTGCTAATGATTTTGCCGCTGGATGTTCTATGTTTAGTAGTTTTATTATTGTTGCTCCGTCGTTGGAAATTGTTGTTGAATTTTCGTCTAAAATCATTTTGTCCATTCCTCTTGGACCTAATGTTGTTTTCACTACTTCTACTATTGCTTGACATGCGTTTATGTTTGATATTACTTGCTCTTTTCCTTGACGATTTTCTGTTCCTTCTTTTAATACGAGAATATTTGGTTGAAGCATGTTCATTTTTTTTTTTTTAAATATTAATTTTTAAATGATTGAAATTATTTTTTATTTAGATATTGAATTTATATTGATTTTTTTATTTATTTTTTTTATTTAATTATTTTATTTATATAAATATTATTATGGAATGGGAACAAATGATGAAATTAATGGATGAAAATAAAAATGAAATTTATAACATTAATATTAAAGAAGATATTGTTTATACTAATGAAGATATTGAAAATTTAAAAATTGCCGAAAGAAAAAAAATTACAAAACACAGTTTTAAAGAATTAATGGAATTTAATCATAAAGAATATTTAAATGATTTATATTTTAATGATAATAATAACAACATTTCAAATTTTAAATTGAAAAAATATAATTAAATTTAATTATGTAAATTTATTGTAATTTAAATATAATTAACAAAAAATAATTTTAATTTAAATAAAAATTAATTTTGTTTAAATTAAAAATAAATTAATTATTATTCATAAATAAAAAATAATAATTTTTTCACAAAAAAAAAAAATCTTTTTCTTAATCATTAAATTTTCATTCATTAAAATATTTTCATTATTAACACTAAAATAAAAAAACATTAAAAATTTCTTTTAAAAAAAAATTTTTTTCTTTTAAAAATTCTCAAAATAAAATTTTTTCATTTTCTAATTTTTCGTTAAAAATAATATTTAAAATAAGAAATAAAAAAATTTTTTAATTAAAATAACAAATGAGCTCAAACGAAATAATTCAATTTTATTTATCAAAAATTTCCCAAATTTCATCACAATTTCCAATAGAATCATCAAAACTTCAAGAAACGCACAAAAACGCATTAAATTCAATATTAACAAAATTTAACATTCCATCAATTTCATTTGACATAAAAAAACAAATAAATTCCGAATTTTCAAAATTTTACACAAAAAATCTCGAAATTTACAAAGAAAAACTAACCAAATTTTTAACAGAAAAATATTCACCAATAAAAACCAAAATCAACAATAATCAATACAAATCAATTGATGAATACAAATCAGAAATTGATAATTTCACATCAAATGTTTTAAATTCAGCTTTAAAAGGTCCATTTCAAGAACTTTTTATTTACAAATTCGTTTTGGATCAAATTATTCAAGATTGTGAAATTTTGATTAATAATTTCATTGAAAGTTCGCAGAAAAATTTAAATGTCAAACAAAACGAAATGATTTCTATTACAACAAACATTCAAGGAACAAAAGAAGAATACAACAAATTATTAAAAGAAATTAGTGAAAAAAAAGAACTTATAAAACAAATGGAAAATGATCGAACTGTGATTTTAAAACAAACGAGTTTGAATGTGGAAAATTTAAATTCGGTTTTGAATGAGAAAATTATTGAAATTAACAAAATAAAAAAAATAATTGAAGAAAATGAAAATAATCATAATAAAATTATTAATAATTTAAAAGAAAAAATTAAAAAAGCAGAAAATAATCAAAAAGAAAAAGAAAAAAATTCAAATGAAATTAAAAGTAATTTTGAAAATGAAAAACATGATTTAGAAAATAAAATAAAAATGTTGGAAATTAAAATAAAAAATGAAAATGAAAAAAGAAACGAAATTTTAAAAAATTTTACAAAAGACATTTCAATTAACACAAAAAATTATGAAATTCAAAATTGTGAAAATCAAATTAATAATTTAAACAACAAAATTGAAAAATTATCTGAAAAAAATCTTCAATTATCAAGCGAATTAGCAGAAAAAGACAAATTATTAGAAATCGAAAAAGAAAAATCAAATGAATTAACAATTTCTTATGAAAAAAAAATCGAAGAAGCAAAAAACGAAAATGAAAATGTCGAAAATGAATTTTTAAACATAAAAAACACATTAACAAACGAAATTAATAATATAAAAACTGATTATGAAACAAAAATCGCTGAATTAAAAGGAAACATTTCAAAAAATGAAGTAATTTATAAAACAACATTAGAAAAATTAACAAATGAAATTTCAAAATCAACCGAAGAATTAAATAATTTATCAAATGAAAATAAAGAACTTTTAGAAAAATTAGAAGAAAAAAAAACCGAAACATCAAAAGACAGTAAAAATTACGAAGAATATCTTTCATGTTTAGAAGAAAATCACAAACGATTATTATCGCAATATGAAACTGATGTAAAACAAAACAACAATTTAAAAAATCAGCAGGAAAGTGACATTATAAAAATAAAAGGCGAAAATCAAAAGAAAATCACTGAATTAGAAAAAGAATATGAAAATTTAAATAATCAATTAGCAAATAAAACAAATGAATTTAATGAATTTGAAAGTAAATTAAATATAAAAATCGAAGAAAGTGAAAAATTAATTCCGGAATTGATTGAAAAAGAAAATGAATTAAAAGAAATTTTAAATAATTTAAATGAAGAAGAAAATAACGAAAATGAAAAATTTAATAATGAAAAAGAAGAAATTATTAATGAAAATGAAAATGATTTAATCGAACTTCAAAATCAATGTGATTTAGATAAAGAAAATAATCATTTATCAAATGAAAAAAATTTAGAATTTATCAAAAACGAAAATGAAAATCAAAAAAATGATTTATTAAATAAATTAAACGAAAACATTGAAATTAATAAAAAAAACATTGAAGAATTAATACGAACTTTTGAAGATAAATTAAAAATGTTAGAAAACATTAAAAACGAAAAAATCGATGAATTAAATAATGACATTGAAGAAAATGAAAATTCTCATAAAGAAATTGTTGAAAACACTGAAAATGAAATTAAAGATTTGGACATTGAAATTGATAATTTAACAAATGAAATTAAAAATTGTCAAAATGAATTAAATAACATTCAAATTAATCACGATGAAAATAAAAAAAAAAACTATGAAGAATTTCAAAAAAATAAAGAATCATTAGAAAATGATTTAAATTCATTAAAAAAAAACTTCGAAGAAAGTTTAATTCAAATCAACATTTTCGAAACTGAAAATACAAATTTAAAATCAAGAATTGATCAATTAAATTCAGAAATAGAAAAATTAGAAAATAATATTAATTCAATCAAAGAAAAAAACGAAAATCAAATTGAAGAACTTTTAAAAAAAATTTCAGACACAGAAAAAACAATCGCAAATAATAAAAATAATTTCGAGCAAAATTTGGCATTAAAAGAACAAGAATTAAATTACATTAACGAAAATATAAAAGACAAAGAAAACGAATTAAATGAATTTCAACAAAATTTCGATTTAAGAATCAATCAATGTCGAGAAGAAACAACAAACGAATACAATGAAAAATTAACAATTTTAAAAGAACAAAAAAATTCATTAGAAAACGAATTCAACAACAAAAAAAAACAATTCAAAGATTTAGAAATGAATTACAATAGCGAAATTGTTTTATTAGAAAAAGAAAAAGAAGTTTTAATAGAAAAATTAAACAACGTAACAAATCAAACGAATGAATTAGAAAGTAATTTAGAAAAAGAAAGAAATGAAAATTTAATTAAATTATCTGCTTTAAAAAAAGAATGTAAAGAAAAAAACGAACAAATTCTTAAAGAAAATGAAACAATCGTGCAAAAATTAAATTCTTTACAAGATGAATTCAATGAATTAGCAGAAGAATATGAAAAAGACAAAACTTTATGGGAAAATAAATATAAAAATTTATTAGATGAAAAAGACTCAGCAAATGAAAATCTTAATAAATTCAAATTAAAATTCAATCAACACACTGAATATTTACAATCGAAATTAGAAAACGATCAAATCGAATTTCAAAAACTTTACAATGACGCTGTTTATAAAAACGATGAAAAATTCAATGAAGAACTTAGAAATAATAATAAATATTTCGTAAGTAAATTCGAAGTTGTTAATAAATTAAACAAAGAATTAATAGAAAAAAATTTAAATTTAATAGAAAAATTAAATGAATTAGAAGGAAACAAAAACAAAAAAGAAAAAGAAACTGAATTAGCATTATTAAATCAAAATATTAATAGATATAAAACTTATATTAATAACATCGCTGAAGAAAAAGACAAAGAAATTGATCGATTGCAAAAGAAAATTTTAGAAGAAAAAAAACAATATTCATTAAAATTAATGGAAATGCAAAAAAAATTACGAGATTATGAAATGAAAAGAACAGTTTTTACAAACGATAATTTAAAACAAAAAACAGAATCCGAAAAAGAAAATGATGAACAAACATTACAAATAGAACGATTGCGAAATAAAATAAATCAATTAGAAAAAAGTAATTTTCGATTACAATTAGATAATAGAGAAACTCAAAAAGATATGAAAAATTTAAAAAGAAAAAATCATTCGAGTTTAGGCAACATTAATTACGTTCCGAAATACAAACCAAATGGAAAAGAAAATAATAGAACTCAAAGTAATTTGCCACCTGAATTTATTAATAAAGATTTTAATTTAAATAATAATAAAAAAAGTGTTTTTCATAATAAATTAAATAGTGTTGGTTTAAATTTTGATGATATTAATCATAGTAATAATGGAAGTGTGATTATGAATAGTAGTGATTTAGAAGTAAAACAAGAATAATTTTTTTTATTTATTTATTGTAAATAAAATATTTTTAATTTAAATTAAAAAAAAAATATTAAATATTAAATTTTAATTATTTTTTTCATCTTCGACTTTTTTTTTTAATCTTTGTGTTCGATAATTACTAATTTGATTTTGAAGGTCAGAAATAATTTTTGATTTACTTTCGATTTTATTTTTTTTATTTTCTTCTTGTTTTAATTTTAAATAATTTTCGTTTTCTTTTTCTTTAATTAACATTTTAAAATCATTTTCAATTTCATTTAATTTATTACTTAAAAAATCATTTTTATTTTTTTGTTCTTGAAATTTATCTCTGTAATTATCTCTTTGTTTTTCAATAGCGTTTAAATCTAATCTTTGTTTTTCATCATTTAAACGTAAATTTGAATTTTCTTTTTGTAATTTATCAATTTCTTTTGTTAAAAAATCGATTTTTTCTTCGATTTTATTAATTTCTTCGTTGTGACAAATTTTCGTTTGATTTAATTCTAAACAAACGCAATCGTATTTTTTTAATAAATCTTCAAAACGTTCTTTAAGAACTTTAAAATCAATTTCATATTTGCTTTTTTCATCACGAATTTTTTTAGAATCATTTTCAATTTCTTTTATTTTTTTTTCTAAATTCATACGAATATTATAAGTATCTTCTAATGTTTGTTGATTTATTTTGTTTTTTTCTAAAAGTTCACAAGCGTCTTTTAATTTTTTTTCTATTAAAAGTTTTTCTTGCAAAAGTTGTTCGTTTTCATTTGCTAATTCTAAATTTCTTGTTCGCTGACAATTTAATTCTTCTTCCAAATGAGAATTTAATTCAGTCAAACGATTAATGTCTTCTCTAAAAATTATATTATCGCTTTTTAATGTTGCGTGATCTTGTTTTATTTTTTCGATTTCTTCGTTTGGTAAATAAGAAATTGTTGTGTTATTTAAATTACTGAAATTTGGATTATTTTTACGCATTAAATCTAATTTTTGAGTCATTTGAAAAGATTTTTCTTCTAATTGACGTAAAGAATTTTCTAAATTTTGAATTTTTTGTTCATTATTTAAAGGTGAATAATTTCTATTTGAATTATTAATACTATTTAAATTTGGTGTTTTTAAATTCAAAGATGATTTATTTTGATTTCGAGTTTGTTTATTTAAATAATTATTATCATTAAAATCAAAAGATTGATATTTTTTTCTTGCTCTTTCTCTAATTAATCGCAATTCATTTTCTTCATTTTCACTGTTGTATTCATTAACCGGATTAAATTGAGTTGAATTAAAATTATTTACACATGGATTTATTTTTTTATTTAAAATTTCGTTGTTAAAATTCACTGATTGATTATTATTATTATTTAATGTTTGATTGTTGTTTTTGCGAATAGGAGAAAAAGGAATTTTATTATTATTTAAAAAATTTGGAACAGTGTTGAATGTGTTGTTTAAATTTTGATTGTCTATTGAATTATTTATTGTGTTTGGATAAACGTTGTTACTGTACATTCGATTTAAAGGTTTGTTACGAAAATAGGAATTTTCTATGTTTCCTGGTTGAGATGTTATGTTGTTATTATCCATGTTTGTATTTAATGTGTTAAAATCTGTCATTTTGTTTGAAATGTTGTTTGGAATGTTCATACTTTTTAAATTGCTAATTTTATTATCATCAACATTGTTTCTATAATTATTATTATTATTATCCTGAAAATTATTTTCATTATTATTATTATTATTAATAATATTATTTTCATTTACATTATTATTATAATTATTATCTTCATCATACTCTTCTTCTCCATTATTATTATTATTATAATTATTATTATTATTATTATTAACATTAATATCATTATTATAATTATCATTAAAATCATATGGATTAACAACAACATTTTCTCCTAAATTATTAACTTGATTTCTCAGCCAATTCGCAAATTTACAAGCTTTAAACGAATGATTAATCGGATTTTCCCACGGAACTAAACACGTAAAGAAAACAATATTACTATCATTTTTAATAGTTCTTTTCAAACAATCAGTTAATTTACTTTCATTTGTTGGTTCTAAATTTTGACTATACATAACAATATTATTACAAATAGCAGAAAAAGTTTTACTTGTATTTTTATATAAAATCGCATTTAATGAAACATCATTTTCTTCTAAATTATCCATTAAACCAAAATTACTCGAAGCTAATTCAACAAAATCAATTTGACTAAAAATAGAATCATTTTGATTTATTTCATTAGTTTCTTTTTCTAATGAAATGCTAATTATTAAATGAGATTTTCTTTTCAATTCATTTACTTTTAAAACTTGAGATAAATTTTTTCTTTGATTCATTGCGTCTCTAATTAACAAATCATAATCATTTTTTTCTCTTATTGTCATTCTCGAAAGACCAAAAATATTTGAATTTACTTTATTATTAAAATCTAAAAATTTTTCTATTTTCAAAGGTTTTATTTCAGAAGTTAATAAATCGTAAATATTATCTAAATAAACTTGATAAATACTCAATTTAATAACAAAAAATTCATTAATATTTGAATTTAAATTACTTTGTTTATTAACATCAACGAGATTTATAATATCATTCATAGCGCGACTTAACAAACCAGGTTCATTTAATTTTTGATTGGGACTTCCGCGAAGTAAAAAAGATTTTCCAGCGTCGATTGGGCCAAAAAATAAATTTAAAGAGTTTTTTCCATGAAATAATAAACCAACATTTTCTTTTACATAATCAATGTAAATTTTATTTAAAGGAGCAGTTTCATTATAAACTTTATCAAATTGAATTAATGATGTTTGTTTTAAAATTGTTCTGTTGAAATCATATAAATCATTTGCGGTTATGAATGTTTGATTTATTGATGAACCTTTGATTGGTTTGTTAGAAATTATTAATGTGTTTGAAGGATTTTTTGTGGTGAAAATTGTGTATTTTGTTTGTTCGTCGAGATTTAAATTTATTGTTTGTGGTTGAGGATGAATGTTTGGTGATTTTGATTTTGAGTTTTTTGTTTTGGAATTTTTTTTTACTGTTTTTGATGTGGGACTTTTTGCGATTATTTTTTTTTGTTTTTTTACTGTTGATTTGGATTTTATTGGACCTCGTAAACGACAAATTATTTTTACGTTTTTGTTTATAAATTGTTTATTATCATACATTTTTTGTTTTATAAATTAAAATTATTTTTATTTTGATTTTTTAAATTATAATTTTGAATTAATTAAATTATTATTAATAATAATTTATTAAAAATTAAAATTTCTAATTAAAGATAATTATTTTTAACTATAATTGTTTTATTTTAAATTAAAATTTTTGAAAATTAAATTTATTGATTAAATATGAATAAAATTTTAGATAATTCTTATTTAGAAGATTTATTATCAAAAAAGAAAATATCTAATAAAACATATAATAAAGTTTATATAGCAAAAAAATATATTGAATCTAAATATTCATATCAAACTTTATATAATAATGAATTAAATTCTTATTTAAAAGATATTGATAAAATAACAAACATTTCAGAAAACAGCAAAATCGAAATGAAAAAAGAAATTTTTCATAATGAATTAAATAAATTTCGAAAAACCCGAAAAAAATTTACAATTTATGATTATGAATCATTATCAATAATAGGGAGAGGAGCATTTGGTGAGGTTCATGTTTGTAAAGAAAAATCCACAGGAAAAATAGTAGCAATAAAAAAAATAAAAAAAGATGTTTTAGAAATGAAAAATCAAATTCTTCACATAAGAAACGAACAATTATTAATGAAAAAATTAAATTCGCCTTGGATAGTTGATTTAATAGCTTCTTTTCAAGAAGGAAATTTTTTATATTTAATAATGGAATATTGTCAAGGAGGAGATTTAATGAATTTATTAATAAAAAAAGATATTTTTACTGAAGAAGAAGCAAGATTTTATACAGCTGAATTAATTTTATGTATTGAAGCTATTCATAATATTAATTGTATTCATAGAGATATTAAACCTGACAATGTTTTAATTGATAAAACTGGTCATATTAAATTAAGCGATTTTGGACTTGCGAAAGTTAATGAAAAATTATTTGATAAAAATTATAATGAAAATATAAATAATTTAGAAGATAAAAATAATTTTTCTCATAAAAAAAATTATTCTTGTGTTGGAACAGCTTATTATGTTGCACCTGAAGTTTTAAATAAAAAAGGTTATGGACCAGAAATTGATTGGTGGAGTGTTGGTATAATTTTTTATGAAATGTTGATAGGTTATGCTCCTTTTTGTAGCAAAGAAACTAGTGAAGTTTGTTATAAAGTTTTAAATTGGAAAAATTATTTAAAAATTCCAAAAAAAAATAAAATTTCAAAAGAAGCTGAAGATCTTATTTTTAAATTAGTAAATGAACCTAAAAAAAGATTAGGAATTAATGGAGTAAATGAAATTAAAAATCATCCTTTTTTTAAAGGAATTGATTGGAAAAATATTAGAAATACAAAAGCTCCTTTTATTCCAAATATAAAAAATGAATATGATACTAAATATTTTGATACTTTTGATGAAATTATGCCTTTTTATCCTGAAAAATATACTATAAGAAATAAAAGAAAAGATGTTGAATATTTAGGTTATACTTATAAAAAAGAAGATGAACAAGAATTAAATTTAAAAGAAGAATATGAACATATTGTTGAAAAATTTAAAAAATGTAAATCTCAAAAAAATTTAAATGATAATAATAATAATAACAATAATAATAATCAAAATTCAACTAAAAATTTAAAATTAAGAGTTTCGAATTCTAATGATGTAATAGTAAAAAATTCAAGTTCAAAAAAAAAGGAAAATATTAATTTAATAACATTAATTAATAGAAATAATACAAATAATAAAAATATTTTAACTTCAAAATATGAATCAAATAACACATTAGGTAATAATATAAATAATACAAATAATACAAATAATACAAATAATAATACTCAAAATAATAAATTGCAAATAATAAATTTACCTAAGAAAAAAATAGAAATTGATTGTGGACCTCAAAATAATTTAATAAAAAATAATTCAAATAAATTTAAAAACATATTTATTAATACAACAAATAATAATATTAATGTTAATAATATAACAACAACTGGAAATAATAAATCATTTTATAATAATAATTTAAAAAATAATATATTTAAAAATAATAATAAAATAATAATTACTTCTGTTGATAAACCTGTTAAATTTAGTCCATCACCAAATAAAAAATTAATTTTAAAAAATTTAATTAAAAACTCATTAACTATGAAAAATAATAAAATAAAATCTCCAAGAGGAAATAAAAAAAAAACTTTTAATAAATTTTTTAAAAATAATATTATTATAGATGATAATGAAAAAAATAATTGAAATTTTAAAAATTAATTATGCAAATATATATTATTAAATTTTGTTTTAATTTTATATTAATTATTATATATATTAAGATTTATATATCCTTATTAGTTACTTTTTTATAATGAAATTATATTTTAAAAATGAAAATTAATATTAGATAAAAAAATAAAAATTTATTTAATTATTATATAATAAAATGATATAAAATTATATAAATAATATTTAAAAATTAATATTAAAATGGGGATTGGGGATTGGGGATTGGGGATTGGGGATTGGGGATTGGGCCCAATC
>JAEEGK010019696.1_pt1 | contig 14437 bp, 10 predicted proteins | sample 8958771 | NCBI WGS metagenome assembly JAEEGK01 (sample SAMN16246547, study PRJNA631951) | gut metagenome | biome: gut microbiome; feature: rumen; material: SC-attached | host: Bos | place: Iran: Karaj | collected 2018-10
AAAAAGGTCAGTCCCGCTAGATGGGAGCCCGCGATATGGATCGTCAGATCAACCAGCTGCTCAATCCCATGCTGATGCGTGAGATTCTCTTCGGCAGCCTCAAGAAAGGAGGCACAGCTCGCGTGGATGTCGAGGGCGATACGCTGAAATTGTTATAAACCCCGCTAGTTTGTCATACATCTTTTCTAAAAGTCACTCCTAACAAGGAATGACCCATTTCAAATCACGGCATGACCAATCTTGGCCGAGAATGGTCATGCCGTTATTGTAGCAAACATTATGTCGGCCGACAGAGTGCTATTTCCCGTAGGAGCAAGCATTACGTCGGCCGACAGAGTGCTATTTCTCGTAGAAGCAAGCATTATGTCGGCCGTCAGAGTACTATTTCTCGTAGAAGCAAGCATCCTGTCGGCCGTCAGAGTACTATTTCTCGTAGAAGTAAGCATCCTGTCGGCCGTCAGAGTGCTATTTCCTGTAGAAGAAAGCATCATGTCGCCCGTCAGAGGGCTATTTCCCGTAGAAGGAAGCATCATGTCGCCCGTCAGAGTGCTATTTCCCATAGAAGAAAGCATCGTGTCGGCCGTCAGAGTGTTATTTCCATTGGAACAAGCATTTTGTCGCGCGACTTAATGCTCTATGACGTTGGCGGTACTACTTGCGGACAAATAGTACCATCTCACCGCAATATTGCACTACTTGTGTACACTTGGAACAATCTCCGCCGCAATATTGTACTGCCCGTGTACACTTGATACCATCTCACGGCAAGATTGCACTACTTGCGTACACTTGGTACAATCCTCGTCACAATATTGCACTACTTGTGAACACTTGATACAATCTCGTTGCAATATTGCCCTACTTGTGCACACTTAGGACAATCCCCATCGCAAGATTGTACTGCCCGTGTACACTTGATACCATCTCGGGACAATATTGAACTACTTGTATACATATAGTACAACATAAACCTAAGGCGCAGCACCTTATGATGCCGCGCCTTAGGTTTCAGTGGATAAAGCAAAAAAAGACCGATTCTCGATGTTTCAATGTGGGAATAGTCAAGTGTTTTAGGGGGAGACAAAAGTTGGACCTCAGCCGAACTTGTCAGGATTTCTGACATGTTGAACAACTAATCGTCTTCGGAGATATCCGTTAGATTACCTTCAATGCCCATCAAACAAACAGTGTCGGGCTATGATGGCAGTTGGCCGTGAGACATTCCACGTCAGGACAAGCCTGCGTGATGATATCGGCCAATAGGGCGGGAGCTATCTGCTCGGTTTCGAAATGGCCGGCTTCGATGAGGAGGATATTGGGATGACCAAACCAACTGTGATAGTGCATTTCTCCCGTAAGGTAGGCATCAGCACCCAATGACTCGGCTTCAGCGATGAAGTCGCTGCCTGAGCCTCCGCAAAGGGCAAGACAGTTGATTGGAGAAGCGTCTTGACGAAGACAAGCGGCTTCGCGATTATAGCGCAAAATACATGATGAGGTGGCATCAGCAATCCCGGCCGAGAGTTTCGACCGAAGATATACAAGCAGCTCTTGTGCAGACATGGAGCGAGGCAGCTTTCCAATAACGCCACACTCCGACATCGGACGTACATCGGCGAGTTGGAGCAGCGCTGCCAGACGATGGTTGATGCCACCTTCGGCCTTATCGAGGTTGGTGTGGGCACTGTAGATGCCGATACCATAGCGGATGGCGGCCATGAGGATACGGCTGATGTAGTCACTCTCAGGATTGACGACCTTCAGCCCGTGGAAGAGCAGGGGATGATGACTCACCACCATCTGACAGTTGCGCTGACGAGCCTCCTCAATCACCTCTTCGGTGATGTCGAGACAGGTAAGGACGCGACTGACCTCCATGCGGGGATCACCGCATTGGAGGCCAGCGTTGTCATACGATTCCTGCAGTTCACGAGGCGCAAAGGCTTCGATGGCGCAGGCGATGTCATGAAGTTTCATTACCACTTGTATGAAAGACCGAAGCTGAGGAGCTCGGTGAACTGGAAGTAACCCCAGCCCTCACCCTTTTTCTCAGGAGCTACAGCGTCGTCGAAACGAAGGTGCGTGTAGAGCTTGGTCGAGAAATACTTGTTGAGAGGCATATCGAAGGTATTCTCCCAATCGACCTCGGTATATACGTTGTTCTTGTACTTGCCGCAATCCCAAAGAGGAGAATAGTAGGTAGCCTGGCTGTTCCAGGTCAGATACTTGCAGACCTTGTACTCGAGGGTAGCCTTGGCACCGACACCGAAGTCATACAGGTTGAAGTCACCAGGATGCAGACCGAACTGGGTGCCATCGATGCGACCCTTATGCCAAACGCCGTCTGAATCGTATGCACGACGAGGATCGCTGACGAACTTGAGGTTGTAGCCAAAGGGCGACATATAGAGCGAAGCCTTGATCTTCTCAGTCTCCTTCTTCCAGTCCATACCGACAGAAAGGTTGATGGTTCCAGGGTTGAGGAACTTCGAAATCTCGACCACATCATTGTCTACCTCCTGCCAGCCAGTGCAGAACTGTGTCTGAGCAATACCTTGTACGGTATAGTACCAATGTTCAGTGGCCTGATAACCGAGTTTGGTGGTCCACTTGAGAATATCGTTGTTGGTGATGAACGTGCGATACTGACTGCTTGCGTTCACAAAACCGAGTTTGGCCTCGATAGCGTTGTCCCACGCGAACTTCTCATACTTGTAGTTGAATGTGTAATCAGCAGTACCGAGCAGAGCGAAACTCGACACGCCGCCCTTGTACCAGTTCTTCGAAATGTAGCCCTGGGTGAACTGCAGGCTGGCATTGCCCGACTTGGTCCAGCGCTTGTTGGCATCTTCGGCAGCATCTTCTGCCATTACACTTGTTGCCGCCATCGACAAGACGATGGCCGAAAGAATCAGTTTTTTCATAATTTTATTGGTTTTAGTTATGAATTTTGAGTTCTTGTTTGATGAATAGTGGGGAAGCCCCAATTGTAATTTGACATTTGTCAATTGTTAAATACAAATGCAAAATTATAACAATTATTCCTTATTTGCAAAAAAAATTGATAAAACGGCCAAAAAATTTGTTTTTTTGGCATTTTTGTCCTATCTTTGCAACCGCTAAAAGACAAAAGATGCTATATAAACGTCCGCCCACGCGGCCTGATCTACTCGGCCGAATGGGAATGGTGACCAGGGGTTATGACAAAATCACGTCATGACCAATGGTTTAGACCAAAAACGACGGGTATATGGCTTTTTTGTGTCCCAAAACAAAATTGTTAATTATTAATTGTTAATTGTTATTTTTATATTATTATGCCAAAGATTGAAAAAGAATTCAGTGTAGAAGAGAAGCTGGCTAACCTTTACAAGCTGCAGCTTTACGTTTCGGAAATCGACCGTATCAAGGGTCTGCGTGGCGAACTGCCACAGGAAGTGGAGGATATGGAACGCGAGGTGGAAGAACTCAACGCCCGCATTGCCAAGTTCCACGAGGACATCGAGGCCTGCCATCACAAGATCCAGGATATGCAGGAGAAGATCACCCAGGCCGAAGAGCTTATTGAGCAGTACACCCATCAGCAGGATGATGTACAGAACAACAAGCAGTATGAGTTCCTGACCAAGGAGATCGAGTACCAGGGTCTGGAAATCGAACTGGCCAACAAGCGCATCCGTGAGAACCTCGACCAGATTGCCTTGTTCGAAGAGAGAGAGGCCAACTGCCGCAAGGAAGTGGAAGAGCGCCGTGGCGACCTTGAGACCAAGAAGGGCGAGTTGGACGAGATCATCGCCGAGACCCGCAACGAGGAGGAAGTAATGCGCGAGAAGGCCAAGAAGATCGAGAACTCGATGACCGACAAGAGCCTGATGACAACGTTCCAGCGCATCCACCGCAAGGCACACAACGGCCTGGCTATCGTTCCCATCGAGCGCGAATCGTGCTCGGGTTGCTTCAACAAGGTGACCCCACAGCGTCAGATTGATGTGAAGCTCCGCAAAAAGATTATCACCTGCGAATACTGCGGCCGTATCCTCATCGACGAAGACCTGGCCAACCAGAACGAGATGCGTCGCCGCAAGAAGGGACTCCTGGCCGGCCTCTAATGCGACATGCCTACAACCAACAACTTTAGTTCAAACGGAGGTGCGCCGGCTAACCGTCGCAATACCCGTGCACAATCGCCCCAGCAACCTGCTTTGGGCAAGGTGCAGCCTCAAGCCACCGAGGTGGAAGAGGCTGTGCTGGGTGCCCTTATGCTCGAAAAGGACGCCTACTCGGTAATCTCCGACCTGCTGAAGCCCGAATCGTTCTACGACCACAAGCACCAGCTGATCTTTGCTGCCATCCAGGAACTGGCATTCAACCAGGAACCTATCGACATGCTGACGGTGACCAACCGTCTGCAACGCAATGGTGTGATCGAAGAGGTGGGCGGTGCCTACTACATCGCCACTCTGACGGGCAAGGTTGGCTCGGCGGCCAATATCGAGTATCATGCGAAAATCATCGCCCAGAAGTCGCTGGCACGCCAACTGATCAACTATGCAGGCAAGCTCGAGTCGGCCGCGTTCGACGAAACGACCGACATCGACGCCTTGATGCAAAGTGCCGAAGGTGAGCTGTTCCAACTCTCGCAGCACAACATCAAGAAGGACGTCATCCAGATTGACCCTGTGATTCAGGATGCGCTGAAAAAAATCGAGCAGGCTTCGAATCGCGAAGACGGTCTTTCGGGTCTACCTTCTGGCTTCCATGACCTGGACAAGATGACCTCAGGCTGGCAGAACACCGACCTGGTAATCATCGCCGCACGTCCTGCCATGGGCAAGACCGCGCTGGTGCTTTCGATGGTGAAGAATATGGCGGTGAACTACAACATCCCCGTCGGTATGTTCAGTCTGGAAATGAGTAACCTTCAGCTCGTGAACCGATTGCTGCAGAACGTCTGCGAAATCTCGGGCGAGAAGGTGAAGAGCGGTAGGCTGACCTCCGATGAGTGGACCAAACTGACCACTCGCATCACCCAACTGCAAGGTGCCCCCATTTATGTAGACGACACTCCGGGTCTGTCGGTATTCGAACTTCGTACGAAAGCCCGCCGACTGGTGCGCGAACATGGCGTGAAGATCATTATGATCGACTACCTGCAGCTGATGACGGCCGCTGGTATGCAGTTCGGTTCGCGCGAACAGGAGGTTTCGACCATTTCGCGTTCGCTGAAAGGATTGGCCAAGGAACTCGACATCCCGATCATCGCACTGTCGCAGTTGAACCGTGGTGTCGAGACTCGCCAAGGCGAGGGAAAGCGTCCCCAGTTGGCCGACCTTCGCGAGTCGGGTGCCATCGAACAGGATGCCGATATGGTGTGCTTCATCCATCGTCCCGAGTACTACAAGATCTTCGAAGATGAGAAGGGCAATGACCTGCGCGGCCTGGCCGAAATCATCATCGCCAAGCATCGTAGCGGTTCAGTAGGCGACGTTCGCCTGAGGTTCCGTGGCGAGTTCGTTCGTTTCCAGAACCTTGACGAGGACTCGAGCCTCACCCCCACCCTCACCCCTTGGAGCGGTGACCACGAACTGACGTCTCGTATGGACAACGAACCACGTCCCGATATGTCACAACAGCCTAATGGTTTCGAAGCTCCTTCGGGCGGCTTCGGCGCTCCCGAACCAGGGGATGCACCGTTTTAAATAGGTTAAGAGGGGTTAAGAAAGGTTTGAATGGTTCGTTTTTTCGGAATACCGGAATACCATTATTACGTAATTCCGAAATAACGAAATACCGGTATAACGTTATACCGAACTGGAGTAGAAAAAAAGAATGATGAATATTTCAAATAAGATAGGAATTGCATCGATTGCGCTGACCATGCTGGCAGGGCATATGACGGCACAGGAAGTCGTCGCACCCAACTATCGTGAAATCCGCACGTCGATACAGAACAGCAAGAGCCCGAACTACTATCCACAGCTCATGCGAAGATACTTGGAAAACGATACCACGCTCACTCTCGAGCAATATCGTTGCCTCTATTATGGCTATACGCTCCAAGAGGACTTCGTGCCCTATCAGAAAGAAAGGGAGAAACTCTTCGAGATACGCCGCGAACTAGTCAACACCAATGGAAGCAAGTCCACCTGCACTGAGGCCATCAAAGTGGCGCAATCGGCGCTAGAAGACGATCCATTCGACCTGCTTGCCATCTCTACACTCGCATTCTCGTACCTTCAGTTGAAAGACACGGTGAGTCACTTGCTGTGGAACAACAAGCAGGATGCCCTACTCGATGCCATCGTATCGAGCGGTGACGGTACGGACGTCGATGATGCCATCCATGTCATTAACCTCGAGCATGAATACGAAGTGTTGAACCGTCTGGGTCTGCAAATCGAATCCGACTCGCTTTGCAACGACAACGTGGAATATCTGAGGGTCCAGTCGAATGCCGAGGACGTGAGAGGTGTCTTCTTCAACTTCGGCGCCTGCCGACAGGCTTATCGCAAGAAGTATGAGTGACAAATAGAGAATCTAGAATATCTAGACAATCTAAGAAATCCAGATAAAGATTAGGGGCGCATCACGCAATCGTGATACGCCCCTAACTATTGAAGAAAAATCACCTTACTTAGAAAGATCTACAGCGAAGTAACCCACACGGCCCTGAGCAGTAACTGCAGCGATGAACATCACAGGATCCTGATCGGCAGAACGCTTGGTGGTAAGCTGGTTGAAGATGTTCTCGATGTCCTTGTTGCTCTTCACGACCTGGTCATTGATCTTGATAATGACCATCTTCTCGCGAAGGCCTGCACGATAGAAGAGTCCATTGGTCTCAAGCTTATCAATCTGTACGCCTGTACGAACGCCATAGCGGATGAGTTCCTCGGCAGAGAGATTCTTGAATGTGGCACCCAGCTTATCGATACCCTTGGTCTGGATCACGTCGGTGTTGCCCTTGGTGTTCTTGAGCGTGACGGTGAAGTTCTTCTTTTCACCCTTACGATCGACCACGACCTTAACCTTATCGCCTGGACGATAGCGGGCAATTTCGCCTTGGAGTTGAGCCATAGTATTAATGGTGGTTCCGTTGACTGAAGTGATGACGTCACCTGGCTTAATGCCTGCCTCTGCAGCGCCGCCATCTTCGGATACCTGATCGACATAAACGCCCTCGTTGACCTTCAGATCCTTCTGCTCAACCACGTCGGCATTGACATCACCACCGATGATACCGAGCAATGCACGCTGCACTGTGCCGTACTGCTTCAAGTCGGTCACAACCTTGCTCACGATGCTCGAAGGCACTGCGAACGAATAACCAGCGTAGTTGCCGGTCTGCGAATAGATGGCGGTATTGATGCCCACAAGTTCGCCGGCCGTGTTGACGAGGGCGCCACCCGAGTTGCCTGGATTGACGGCAGCATCGGTCTGGATGAAACTTTCGATACCGAGCTTGCTGCTGCCTACGCTGATGCTACGAGCCTTGGCGCTGACGATACCTGCGGTGACCGTGCTGGTGAGGTTGAAAGGATTGCCCACGGCAAGTACCCATTCGCCAATCTTCAGCGCATCACTCTGTCCCATAGGGATGGTGGGAAGGTCCTTGGCATCAATCTTGAGCAAAGCGATGTCAGTGGTAGGATCGGTGCCCACAAGAGTTGCGGTGAACTGACGACGATCGTTGAGGGTGACGGTGAGTTCGTCGGCCTTGTCAATCACGTGATTGTTGGTGACAATGTATCCGTCGCTCGAAATGATGACACCCGAACCGGCGCCAACGGGCATCGGATCGCTCGACTGAGGCTCCTGCTGACGTTGGCCACGCTGACCGAAGAAGAAATCGAAGAAAGGATCGTTCATGCCTCCGAACGACTGCGCCTGACGCACCTGCTTGTTGGTGATGCCCACCACGGCATTCACCGTCTTCTCGGCAGCACGCGTGAAATCGTTATCGGTCACCGAACCCGTCGAGGTGGTAAAGAATCCTGTTGGGGTAAGTGAAATAGAACTATCCTGCTGGGCAAGGTCATTCACCATCTTGCCCTCCATTACCTTAAATGTGGCAGCGGCAGTAACTCCGCTCACAACAACCATAGCTCCCAAGAGCTTTAATACACTACTTGTTTTCATAACTATTTTTTAATTTTTTATTGTTGATTTCTTGTTTTTTCGTCTTATTTGACGGTGCAAAGATACACAAGTTTAAGCGAATTAAGTTAAAATGGGACGAAATTTTAACATTTTCTATTAAAAAAGGGGCAAAGAATTAAAATTTTGAATTCCGTTTACATTCATTTTAAATAATTTTGCGTATCTTTGCGCCCGCAGTAGGCCTGTCTGTCGCTCGCTCACACGCGAGAGGAAAGTCCGGGCTACACAGGGCTCCATGCCGGTTAACAGCCGGTAGGCGGCGACGTTTAGGTTAACGTAACAGAAAATAACCGCCCCGCAAGGGGTAAGGGTGAAAAGGCGAGGTAAGAGCTCACCGCACACTTGGTAACAAGGCGTGGCTGTACGTCCCATGGGTTGTAAGATCATGTATACTGGTGGTTGGTACGTGTCGGAAACGATACTGTGTCCATGAAGGGCGGCCCGTCCAAGCCAGGGGGTAGATTGCTAAAGTGCGTCAGCAATGGCGAACTCAGATCAATGGCAGACACCTGTCGAAAGACAGGGACGGAACCCGGCTTATAAGCCTACTGCATTTTTTATTAAAATCGAGAATGGCGGACAAAGACAAGCAGGCAAGGACATACGAAAAAGTAGTACGGCGGCTGGTGAACGGACAACTGCAAAATGCGTTGACGTTGATCAGCAAGCATTGTGTTTTGGAGCCACGTCTATATTCCATTGGCGAAGAAGCTGAAACGGTGCAGAAGGACTACGACCGCATGCTCTCCTTTTTGGCAAAAGGAACTCACGACCCCAAACTTCAGGAACAACACGACATCCTGATGGAGCGCGCCTGGAAACTCGCCGAAAGCCTTTACGATGCCGAACTACCTGTGGAATTACCCTTCGAGGAAACCATCATCGTGCTCCTTGAACAACTTCTAGCTGAGCCGGAAGATGACCATTGCCTCAACCGTATCTTCGAGCAAGTGGCAGAAAGCAGACATCTACCTAAGGCAGATCGCAAGGAGCTGCATAAGGCAATGCTCAACGACAGCATACCCGAATATGTGCGTGCCACCCTCCTATCGGCCATCACACTGCACCTAACACAGAACTTCGATGCCCGCATGGTGGAGGATCTCTACACCTATACGCTCGACGATCAGCCCGTGCAACTTCAGATGCAGGCGTGGATCACACTGGTCTTTGTCGCCCTCATCCATACCCATCGCATCGAACATCTGCCCCGTCTGCGCGAGCAATACCAGTTCATTTGCGAAAGCCAGCCCGATTTGCTATTCGACATACAGATTGCCCTTTTGCAGTGCCGCGAGGCATTCACCTTCGACAAGAAACTGCACAAGATCATCAACCAAGATGGCGAAGACGATGAATTCAGCGAGCAGGAACGCGTCAGGGAATTCTTTGAATTCATCACCGAAGGCATCGACACCACCCTGTCGATGTTCTCACACCTCAAGAAGATCAAATTCTTCAGCGGTGAAGGCACACGTCACCATTGGCTCGAACCATTCAGCCTCACGCAACCCGACGTCAAGGCCGTGCTCGACGAGAACCCCAAGGCTATGCCATGGACGCGGATGATGATGGCCTCCGTTGCCCAATGCAACACCGACAAGTACAGTTCGTTCATGACCATGCAAGCCTACAACAAGGACCTGATGGCCAACATCAGCGAAAAGTTGCAAGAGAAAGGGTTGGTCTTCGACGACATCCTGCCGGTAAGTCCACTCTACGTGATGCGCAACTATCTGCACGACCTCTTCCGCTACTGCAACATGCACCCCAAGGGCGAAGCGATGCGTTATCCTCTCTTCGAACGCAACCTCGACATGAGCCAGAACAAATGGCTCAGCGCAGGCATCAGCCACCCCGACCAGTTGAAGAAGACTGCCGAATTCCTTTTCCGCAAGGAACGTTGGGACGAGGCATGCATCACCTACAGCACCCTGCTCAAGCACGAAGTGACCGAGGAGACCCTGCAAAAACTCTACTACGCCATGTGGAACGGCGACAGCAGCTACGACAAACGTAAGGCTACGCAGACGCTCATCAAGTGCAACACCCTCTTCCCCGGCAACAAATGGACGCTCCGCCATCTGGCTGATGCTTATCACGAAGCACAGGAATATGAGATAGAGGGGCAGGTGCTCCACGAGGCGCTCGAACATTTCCCCGACGACCCGACGATGCTGATGCGCCTGGGACGATGCCTCACCTGCCAGGACCGAATAGATGAAGCCATCGAGATACTCTACAAGGCCGACATCAAGAAGGAAGGGCAACTGCGCGTGCATCGCGAATTGGCCAACGCACTTTTCCTGACCTGCGACCACACGCGAGCCGAGCGATTCATTCGTATGGTGCTGAGCCGTCCTGAGCCCGACATGGACGATTGGATACTTGGTGGCCACATCGCCCTTCAGGACCAAGATATTCCTCTTGCCGTCGAACGATACAAGAAGGCGAACGACACCGCGTATGCCTACAACGGAATACTCCGCGACAAACCTAAACTCATCCGTGCCGGCATCGCCGAACACATCATCCTCCTTGTGATGGAACTTTTGCTAAAGGATTTGCAAGCCACTTCGAATCCCTCTTAACCCTTCGAACAATTATTAACTCTACATAAAAAATGGAATATAACTTTAGAGAAATCGAGCCGCGCTGGCAGGCTCAGTGGGTCAAGGATCAGACCTACAAAGTCGAGATTGACCACAAGAAGCCCAAGTACTACGTGCTCGACATGTTCCCCTATCCTTCGGGAGCGGGTCTTCACGTAGGCCACCCACTCGGCTACATTGCTTCCGACATCTTCTCACGCTACAAGCGCCTCTGTGGATTCAACGTTCTTCACCCGATGGGCTACGATGCCTATGGCCTGCCCGCCGAGCAATATGCCATCCAGACGGGACAGCACCCCGCCATCACCACCGATAAGAACATTGCTCGTTACCGCGAGCAACTCGACCGTATCGGCTTCTGCTTCGACTGGAGCCGCGAGGTACGCACCTGCGACCCTGGCTACTACAAGTGGACACAGTGGGCCTTTGCACAGATGTTCGAAGCCTATTATGACAATGATGCGCAGAAGGCTAAGCCCATCGCCGACCTCGTAGCTCGATTTGAGGCCAATGGCAGCAAGGGCGTTAATGCCGCCTGCTCCGTCGAGCTCGACTTCACCGCCGAAGCCTGGAAGGCCAAGACCGAGGTGGAGAAGCAGCAGACCCTGATGAACTATCGTATTGCCTACCTGGGTGAGACGATGGTGAACTGGTGCCCCATGCTCGGTACCGTGCTGGCCAACGACGAGGTTGTCAATGGCGTGAGCGAACGCGGCGGTTATCCCGTCGAGCAGAAACTCATGCGCCAGTGGTGCCTCCGCGTCTCTGCTTATGCCCAGCGTCTGCTCGACGGCCTGGAGACCATCGACTGGACCTACGCCTTGAAGGAGACTCAGCGCAACTGGATCGGTCGTTCTGAAGGTACCGAGGCACAGTTCAAAGTGGTGCCCAACGACAACCCGCAGACCCTGACCGCAGACGGCAAGCCACTCGAATTCACCATCTTTACCACTCGCGCCGATACTATGTTCGGTGTCACCTTCATGGTGCTGGCTCCCGAAAGCGAATATGTGCAGATGGTCACCACATCCGACCACAAGGCCGAAGTAGAGGCTTACCTCGACAAGTGCAAGCACAAGACCGAACTGGAGCGCCAGGCCGGACATGAGGTGACGGGCGTATTCAGCGGTGCCTACGCCATCAACCCCATCACGGGCGACGAGATACCTATCTGGATTGCAGAATACGTGCTCGCTGGTTATGGCACTGGCGCCATCATGGCTGTTCCTGCCCACGACTCACGCGACTGGGCTTTTGCCAAGCACTTCAACCTCCCCATCATCCCGCTCATCGAAGGCGACTATGACCTCAATGAGGGTTCGTTCGATGCCAAGGAAGGCATCATGAAGAACTCTTCGAATGCCGAACTCAGCCTTAATGGTCTCTGCGTCAAGGACTCCATCCAAGCCATGAAGGAGTACGTCACCCGCAAGGGCTTGGGCCGTGTGAAGGTCAACTATCGTCTGCGTGACGCTATCTTCAGCCGCCAGCGCTACTGGGGCGAGCCCTTCCCCATCTATTACAAGGATGGCATGCCCTACGTGCTGCCTGAGGAGTGTCTGCCACTCCAACTGCCCGAGGTGAAGAACTTCAAGCCCACCTCGACAGGCGAGCCACCGCTCGGCAACGCTCAGGTCTGGGCTTGGGACGAGGCCAACAAGAAGGTTGTGGACAAGGCATTGATCGACAACAAGACCGTCTTCCCGCTCGAACTCTGCACCATGCCAGGTTTCGCAGGCTCGTCGGCCTACTACACCCGTTATACTGACCCGCACAACGATGAAGCACTCGTCAGCCACGAGGCCAACGAGTACTGGGACAACGTTGATCTCTATCTCGGTGGCTCAGAACATGCTACAGGTCACCTCATCTACAGCCGTTTCTGGAATAAGTTCCTCAAGGACTGGGGCGTAGTGAAGAGCGAGGAGCCTTTCAAGAAGCTCATCAACCAAGGTATGATTCAAGGTAGCAGCCGTTTCGCACTGCGTTTGAAGGGTACCCAGAAGTACGTCAGCGCTGACATCGCTGCTGAATATGGTGAATGCGATCCCGTACATGTGGACGTGAACTTCGTCAATGGTCTGGAAATGGATGTCGAAAAGTTCCACCAGTGGACTCCCGAGTTCAAGGATGTGGAGGTAATCTGCAATGCTGACGGCAAGTTCATCACTACTGCCGCCGTCGAGAAGATGTCGAAGTCGAAATACAATGTGGTCAATCCCGACGACATCTGCGAGCGTTACGGCGCCGACACGCTGCGTCTTTATGAGATGTTCCTCGGCCCTATCGAGCAGTCGAAGCCTTGGGACACCGCAGGTATCGATGGAGCCTTCCGCTTCCTCAAGAAGTTCTGGAACATCTATCAGAACCCAACCGACGCTGCTCCATCGGCCGACAACCTCAAGTCGCTCCACAAACTGATCAAGAAGGTGACGGGCGACATCGAGCAATTCTCGTACAACACTGCCATTTCGGCATTCATGGTGGCTGTCAACGAGCTCACCCAGCAGAAGTGCAGCAGCAAGGCTATCCTCGAACAACTCGTCGTACTCATCGCTCCTTTTGCTCCACACATTGCTGAAGAACTCTGGCACCAGCTTGGCAACATCACTACTGTTTGCGACGCCCAGTGGCCCAAGTGCGAAGAGAAGTACCTTGTCGAAAGCACCATCAAGTACCCCGTCCAGATCGGTGGTAAGATGCGCTTCACCATCGACATCCCTGCCGATGCCACCTCTGACGAAGTACAGGCCGCTGTCCTCGCCCATCCCGATGCCCAGAAGTGGATTGCCGGCAAGACCGTCCGCAAGTTCATCTTCGTGCCCAAGAAGATCGTCAACCTCGTCGTGGGCTAAGCACACACATTATATATATTAATATTACAGGCTGCAAGCAAAAAGCTTGCAGCCTGTAATTTATTATCACTTTAGTAGATTTAGAACTCAGCCGACTTGGGAGTGCGGGGGAATGGAATGACGTCGCGGATGTTCTGCATACCGGTGACGAAGAGGATTAGGCGCTCGAAACCGAGGCCGAAACCTGCGTGTGGGCAAGTGCCGAAGCGACGGGTGTCGAGATACCACCACATATCCTTCATCGGAATGTGACGCGTCGTGATTTCGTTCATGAGCTTGTCATAGTTCTCCTCACGCACCGAACCACCGATGATTTCGCCGATCTGTGGGAAGAGGACGTCGGTACCCTGTACGGTCTCCTCCATCTCCTCGCCATTGAAGATAGGACGCTTGTCATCAATCTTCATGTAGAACGACTTGATCTTCTTGGGGTAGTTGGTCATGATGACAGGCTTCTTGAAGTACTCCTCAACGAGGAAGCGCTCGTGCTCGGAAGCAAGGTCGTCGCCCCAGTTGCAGGGGAACTCGAACTTCTTGCCATCCTTGATGGCCTGCTGCAGGATCTCGATACCCTTGGTGTAAGGCAGATGCACGAAGCTGTCCTTCAACACACCTTCGAGACGCTCGATGAGCGTTGGGTCGATGAGTTTGTTGAGGAACTCGAGCTCCTCACGGCAGTTGTCGAGTGCCCAGCGTACGCAATGCTTGATGAAGTCCTCTTCGAGTGCCATCAGGTCATCCATGTCGTAGAAGGCAACCTCTGGCTCGATCATCCAGAACTCAGCCAAGTGACGTGGCGTATTGGAGTTC
>JAEEGK010019697.1_pt1 | contig 14437 bp, 7 predicted proteins | sample 8958771 | NCBI WGS metagenome assembly JAEEGK01 (sample SAMN16246547, study PRJNA631951) | gut metagenome | biome: gut microbiome; feature: rumen; material: SC-attached | host: Bos | place: Iran: Karaj | collected 2018-10
CCCCAATCCCCAAAGAAAAACTTTAATTCTGATTAAAAAAGTATTATAAGTTTATATCACATATAACATTTATATATTTTAAAAAAGAAAATAAAAATATTCTTTCAAATCTAATTTTAATATAAAATATATTAAATATTTTAATTTTAAAAAGAAAGTAAATCACTAATTGAATCTCAAAACTTTTTTAATTTAGATAATTGAGGAATATAAATTTATGAAAAGAAGGAACATTAATATTAATATCAATTTGAAAATTACTAAATTTATATAAGGAGAAATAAAAATATCATTGTTTAATAACAATAATAATATTTCTTGAAGAAAATTGTTCTAAATTTCATATATTTTTTAAATTTATCATAATCAGTAAATAATTTGATTATAATTTTCTTGATTAAAAATATTTAGATTTTAAAAAAGCTTTTTGATGTAAATTCACATGATTACGATATTTTTTTGTCTATAGAGTTATCATTTCTTGATTTATATATTTATTATTAAATTTCATTATCATTAAAATCAAACTTTAAATCCTCTTAATTAAAATAGTTTCCTTTATTAATTATTTATTTTTTATGAATAAATAAGTAAAAAATAAATAATAATTTAATAATTAATTGAATGATTATTTCAAAAAGTGATTTTATTTGTTTTTCATGTAGAAAAATAGTATTAAATCCAAATTTTTGTGATTCATGTAAAAATATATTTTGTGAAAATTGTAAAAGCAATATTATTAATAATCAAAATGAATGTCCTTTTTGTCACAAATCACCTTTTAATATTGAAATAAATATTACTTTTCAAAAATTAATTTCAAACTTAGGAATTTTTTGTAAATTTTGTAATAAAATAATATATAACATTAATGAATTTGATTATCATAATAAAGGAGAAAAATTAACTTGTAAGCTTTGTAAAAAAATATATTTAGGTAATTATTGTTTTATTGGTCATTTAGAAAACGAAAAACAACATAAAAAATATTTATTGTCAAAATTAGGGTATAAAATAGATAAAAGTGAAATTTTAATTAATGAAGAAAATATTAATAATTTAAAATTAATTCAAAAACAATTCTTTAATGATGATAATATTTTATTTTCTATAAAAGAGAATAAATTTAAAATAACAAAATTTAAACCTATGAATGCAAATAAAAGTTTTGAAAAAGAAATAAATAAAAACAACAAAGGAAAAACTCCAAATGATAATTTAGATATATTTAATAGTATAGAAGAAGAAGAAGAAAATGAAAATAAAAATAATTTAAAAAACAATATGAAAACTCCAAAAATAGATAATAAAAATATTATAGATATAAAATATGAAAATAGAATATCAAAAATAAAAGAAATATCAAATGAAGAAAAAAATTATATAATATCAGAAGCATTAGAATTTGGTTCTTCAATGGATTTAAATTATGATTTATTTTATTGTTATAAAAACAATGATTTAAATTGTAATTGTTGTCAAAAAAAAATTTGTGAACCAGGTTCTTGTTTTTGTATTATTTGTTTAGATTATAATAAAAAATATCATAATTTACCAAATCATTATTTAATTAATAAAAATGGGAAAGTTTCAAAATTAATTTTTGGAAATTTTTATTGTAATTCTGAATATATAACTGAAAAATATCAAAATAATAATTTATTTAAAATTAAAAATACTTGTTTTTTTCCCAATTATCAATGTAAAGCTTGTAAAGAATTAAGTTTTTTAGCTAAAAAATATTTAGGAAAAGAATTATATGAAAAGTTAATGGAGAAAAAAAAGAAATGTTAACAATTCAAATATTATTTTTTTATATTTACTTCTAAAGTTTATATATTTTATATATTTAATTATAATACAATATAAAATGACATTTTTTTTGTAAAATGAAAAATTTAAAAACAATCATTAAAATTAAAAATATAATGAATAACGAAAAAATTAAATTTAAAATAAAATGGGACAAGAATTAGGATGTTCTTCATGTAACAATGATCCAGGAAATATTCCAGTTCCAAATTCAGATTTAGAAGTAGAAAATCCTCAAATAATAGAAAACCCCCAAATAAAACAATATCATACAGGAGAAGTTGTAAATAATGATAATAATATAAATAATATTCAAGAAGAAATATATGAAGAAAGTATTAAAGAAGAAAACCAATTAAAATCACAACCAAAAAATAATATACCTGAAAAAGAAATAACAGAAGATGAAATATTTGATGAAAATATTTTAAAAATAGCAAAAAAAGTTTCTGATAGTGAAATATTAAATTTAACAAATGATAATATAAAAAATGTAGAAAAAACATTATCTGAATTTAAAGATATAGACATAGATAAATATCCAGAAACATTAAAAAAAGATTCTTATAAATTTACAGAAGATAAATCAATATATAAAGGAAATTGGAATAAAAAAGGGAAAAAAGAAGGATATGGAATATATATAGATAAAGAAGGAAATAAATATATAGGATATTTTTTAAATGATTGTTTTAATGGAAAAGGAAGATTATTTAATACAAATGGAGATTATTATGAAGGAGATTTTATAAATGGAATAGCAAATGGAAAAGGAATATTAAAATTAAAAGATGGTTATATATATGAAGGTGAATTTAAAAATGATAAACCAAATGGTTTTGGAAAAGAAAATTTTAACAACAATTTTATTTATGAAGGAAATTTCATTAATGGAATTAGAGAAGGAGAAGGTGAATATAAATGGAATGATGGTTGTATTTATAAAGGAAATTTTACTAAAGGTAATTTAAATGGGAAAGGTAAATTTATTTGGAAAGACGGAAGAAATTATTTTGGAGATTTTATTAATGGACAAATGGAAGGCAAAGGAGAATTTAATTGGCCTAATGGAAATAAATATATTGGAAATTATAAACATAGTAAAAAAGAAGGTTTTGGAACTTATTATTGGAATGATAAAATTTATTATGAAGGAAGTTGGTTAAATAATTTTCAACATGGTGAAGGCACATTTTATGGGAAAAGTAAAATATTTAAAGGTGTTTTTAGATATGGGAAATTAATTCAATGTGATGAAGAAAAAGATATTGGTGATGATAATAATAAAAATGTTGATAATGATAATGGTCATAATAATAAAATTAATGATGATGGATTTAAGAAAAAAAATAGTAAGAAAAATAAAAAAAATAATCTTCCTAAAAATAATAAACCTAATCCTATGGGAATGATTATGAGTAATAAATTAGGACAAAAAAAATATGAAGAAATGGAAGAAGTTGAAAAAGAATTTAAAGGGAAAAAAATTCCAAAAGTTGGAAATAATAATTTTACAGAAGAAGAAGAAGATTATTAATAAATTAAAATAATTTGTGTGAATTAAATACTTTTTTGTATTTAATTTTTTATATTATCATTATTTGATTTATTTATATATATATATGTAAAAATATTATTTTTTTAAATGAAAAAAAATTTATTTCAAAAAAATCAATCAAATATTATCAATTAAAAAAATGAACTTAATAAAAAGTTATATTACCTCATTTTCAACAATAAAAATTCAAAATCAAATACATCATCATCTTCAGTATCAAAAATGAACACATATTTAACAATGAATATAACAGAATATTTAATAAAAGAGAATTTACAGTAAAAGAAATATTAAATTTCCTTTCATCATAAATGGAAATGGAAGAATATACATACTTTAAAAATACCTAAGATTGATATTAAATCACAAAAACTTAAATATTTATATTCCTCGTGTTTTTTGTTATTAATAATGATTAGTAATATTGTTTATATAACTTAATTAAAATAGAAGAATTTCTTTTATTATATAATTCTATAGTAAATGTCTCATATTACTGATCCATTGAATAAAATATAAATTTGACATTTGATTTGTTCTTGAAATAAACAAGGAATTAAAAAAGATGTCTCTTTTAGATTGAATTAATATAATAATCCTTTAATTAAGAGAATTACTCTTATTGTTGTTATTATTATTATTTATTATATTGGGATGAAAGTTTAATTTGTAATGATAAATGAAAAAAATTTTTTTAATTGTTTTATCTACTTTTTTTATGCTGTCATTGAAATGAAAAATATAGATTCTTAGTCTTTTATTTGTCAAAATTAATTTTTACAAAATTTTCATTTTGAAATAGTTATTTTTGTTCATATTACTTTTAATCATATTTAAAACAAAAGTAATTTTCTAATCTGCTTTTTTTAATTCTTAATATAACTGTATGAAGAAATTAGTGATTTAATTAAAAAAGTTAACTCTTTTATTATATTTCTATTAATCAACAAGAACAAAATATAAATGATAAATTTAGTAATATTATAAATAATGTTAATGAAAAAGAAAAGAAAAAAAAGTTAAAAAATAAATTATATATATTTTTCAATGATGAAGAAAATAAAGTTGTTCAAGATGATGTTCAAGTTGAAATAAAAAAGGAAAAAAATATATTTTCATAAAGTTGAATATAAACATAAATTTTAAACATTAATTAATTTAAAATCTTATTTGTTTTTATTCTTTCCATTTTTCTACTTTTTTTTTTACATCAAAAATTTAAATTACAAATTTTACATTGGAAAAAATATAAATAAAACAATTATTTTATTGATTTTTAAAAGAAAATGTCGAAGATAACTTTTTATGAATCTCTGTTTCTTTTTCTGATTCTTTTTCAATATTTTGAATAAGATTACATTTATTATTTTGGTTAATACTTATAACTTCAGGATTCTCGTCAATTTCAAAAATAGAAGGAATATCATTTTGATTTAAATTTATTTTCTTTTTTGGTATTGGAGTATAATTTCTATTTTCAAATATCATTTTATATAATTTTCTTCTGTCATTAGTATCATATGTATTTTTCAATTTTGTAGTATTATTATATCTACTTGAATTATCATTTGATTTTGATGTATTTGATGTTTGAATTGAGTTACTTCCTTTTAAATCATTTAAATTTTTGTTTTTTTTATAACCATTTATTTTTTGATAATTTGATTTGTATTTATTACTTGGAGAATTCTTATCTAATGGTTTTTTTGTTGTTTGAAGATTAATTGTTTTTTTACTTATTGGAGAGAAATTTTTGTTTTCTTTATTTTTTAATGTTTGAATATTAATTTTATTCTTATTTTTTTTATTTTCTTGCTTTGATGAATTTTCACTATTTTTTTTATTTTGAACTATTTCAAGAGTTTGATTCAGTTCTTCATTATCATTACTCATATTAGAATTATTACTTTTATTCTCATTATTAATTATCTCACTATTATTATTTTGAAAAGATAAATTATTTTGTTTGTTATTAATTTCATTAATATCAAAATTAGGATATAAATTTAAAAATTCTTTTTCTTCAATATTTTCTATTTTTCCATTACAATATTTATCAATCGAATCAATACAAGAATTATAATATTTTTGATTATTATTTTTTTGTTCTTTTTTTAATTTTTCATTTATAATTTCATGATTAATCGGATTCAAAACTAAGTCTAAAGCACAACATGAATTAACTAAATTAATATTAGTAAGAAAAAGATCATTAACAATATTCAAAGAATCATTAATAAAATCACTTATTTGTATTTTTGATTTTAAATTTGAACTCAAAAAATTATTTTCATTTAAATTTTCTATATCATAATTATATTTTTGATTAATATACTGTGAATTTAAATCAGACATTTATTAAAATAAAATTATAATTAAATCCAATAAAAAAACTCACATAAAATTAAAAAATTTTAATAAAATAAATTAAAAAAAAATTATTTGAATATCAAAAAAGAAAAAAAATGATAAAAAGTCCATTTGGAAACCAACAAATAAATAATAAAACAAATAATCCTCCTCCAAAAAATGTAAAAAAAATAAACGAAAATACACAAAATAAAGAATTTTCAAGACCTCCTCCAAAAATAAGTGATTTAAATCAATCAAATACGAATAATCAATTTAATTTAACAAATGATTTTGAATCATCAAATAACAATCAAAATCAAATTCAAAGTAATACTTATCAAAGAAAATATTCTAATCCATATAATCAAAATGATATTAATTCAAATTATGATATAATGATAAATGAATATGAAAATAAATTAAAAATATATAATTGTTCAAATGAATTTATTTCACCCACAACTAATGTTTTTCCAAATAATAATAATTTATTAACTGAATTATCTTTTCCAATTGGATTAAATTTGTCTCCTTTATCAAATATGTCTCAAAGAGAAATTCCTTTTATAAATTATGGAGAAAAAAATATTCCAAGATGTCCAAATAATAATTGTCGAGCTTATTTAAATCCCTTTGTTAAATTTATTGAAGGTGGAGATAAATGGATTTGTAATATATGTAATCAAATAAATATCACTGAAGATTATTATTATAATAATTTAGATAATAATAATGAAAGAATTGATAAAAATACTAAAATTGAATTATTCAATGGTTCATATGAATTTTTTGCTAATCAAACTTATTGGAAAAATGGGAAAAATCCAACAAAAGCATTTTTTATTTTTTTAATAGAAACTTCATTAAGTGCAATTAATAATGGTTATTTAAATGCAATAATAGAAAGTTTAAAAGATATAATTAATAATGAAAGTTTTTATAATGGAAATGATGTGAATATATCTTTTATAACTTATGATTCTAATGTTCATTTTTATAATTATAATAATAAAATGAATCAACCTCAATTATTATGTGTTACTGATGAACCTGTTTTTCTTCCTTCAATAAAAGATAATTTAATTTATAATTTAAAAAATCAAAAAGATAAAATATTACAAATTTTAGATTGTATTCAAAATACTTTTACTACGAATTCAATTAAAGATTCTAATAAAATTTTTTCTGCTTTAAATGGAGCTTATTTATTAGGAAGAAGTTTAGGTGGTAAAATAATTATTTTTTCTTCAAGTAATTCTTTAGCAAATAATAATAAATTAATTAAAGAAATTGATAAAACTTTAACAAAAGAACAAATTGCTTATTCAACTCATGATAAAAGACAATTAGGAAATATGGGAATTAATTTAACTAATGAAAATATGTCTTGTGATATTTTTGCTTGTGCTGAAAATTTAATATATATTTATACTTTAAATCAACTTTGTGAATATTCAAATGGAAATTTATATTTTTATAAGAATTTTAATATTAATTTACATTATAAAAATTTATTTAATCAAATTAGAAAAGTTTTATCAAGACAAATTTGTTGGGAAGGAGTTTTAAGAACAAGATTTTCTCATAATTACCAAATATGTGAATATTTAACTCCTGTTTTAATTAGTAATAAAGATTTATTTATTTTTCCTTGTGGTGATAGTGATCAACATTATCAAATTGGAGTAAATATGATTCAAAAAAAAGAAGAAAATAATAATAATAACAATGATATAAGTGATAATTTTAATGATAATTTTATTTATATTCAAAGTGCTTTATTATATTCTTATGGTGATGGACAAAGAAGAATTAGAGTTCATAATTTATGTTTACCTTTATCTAATAAAAATAGAGATATTTATAATGGAATTAATCCTGAATTTTTAGCTACTTATTATTTAAAACAAACAATTGATAAAATATATAAAACTAAAAATATTTCTAATGCTATTATATCAACAGAAACTTTATTTAAAACTTTTATTTCTCTTGTTCTAAATACTTCTCAATCAATGAAAAAAGAATTAATTGACAATTTACAATATTTACCAATTTATATGTTAGGTATGATTAAACACAGAGTTTTTTGTAAAGATGAAATAGAAAGAAATTATGATATTGATTTATCTAATTATTTAAGAATAAAATTGCAAAGAATGTCATCTGAAGAAATATTACCATATATTTATCCTAATATTTATCCTATTCATGAATTATTAAATTATGAAAATTTAGGAAAAATTAATAATGAAACTTTTGTTCCTAATATTCCTAATATTATTTCTACAAGAGAATCTTCAATGGAAAAGAATGGATTATATTTAATTGATAATGGCTATTTATTAATTATTTATGTTAAAAAAGATGTTGATCCTTTTATTTTAAAATCACTTTTTGAAGTTGAAGATTTACAATATTTATCTATTAATGTTAATGAAGAAAATGTTTTTGAAAATTTAGATGATTTTAAAGAAAGATTTATGAATATTATTGATTATATTAGAGCAGGAAAATCACTTTTTCAAAATTTAATTTTTGCTTTTGAAGGAACTAATTCTGAAAAAATTGTTAAAGAAAGTTTAATTGAAGATAATAATTGTAATTGGTATAAAATGGATTATGAAACATTTTATAAAAGATGTATGAATTAAAGTGATATATTATTTTTATTATTCAAAATGAAAACAAATAAATTATAAAACTGTTAAAAATATTTTTTTGAAATTATTTTTGAAAAACATTGAAATAATATTTTGAAATTATACTTTTATTTTTTCAGAAAACTGAAAATTTTTATTTTGGTTCTATTAATATAATCTTTAATTTCATTTCTATCATATTGATTAATTAAATTTCTTTTTCCCTTTCTTTAATTAATATTTGATTACTTTCTTTTAAAATATCATTAAATATAAAAAAATTTATTTATAAATTAAATCAATATATCTAATGAAAATTCCAAAACAAATTCAGAAATAAATGTTTTTTAACAATAATTTCAACTATTATTTAGTTTTGTTGATATTTTTTTTTATTGTTTTTCATTGATTTAAAATATATTATTACACTTTTATTTTTAATAATTAATTTTTATGATATAAATATAAATTAAATATAAATTATGGAACTAGCATTTTTTTCATAACAATACAAAATTCTTCGAAAGAAATTTTTCCATCATGATTAACATCAACTTCATCAATAATTTTTTTTAAACCTTCTTCAATATTGTTTTTATCAACAATATTATCTTTAAAAATCATTTCTATTTCTTGATAATCAATTTCACCATTATCATCTTTATCAAAATAACTATAAGCAAATTTTAAAGCATTTTCAGACAAAAATTTTTCTTTATTAACTGCGGCTCTAACAAATTCTTCATATTCAACATATATATTATGATTCATATCAATATTATTAAATATTTTACTACAATCACTTTTTAAATTTTTTCTTTTTATTTTTTTACTTAAACCTAAATATAATTCTTCTTCATTAATTTTACCATCATTATCTTCATCAATTTCACAAAATAATTTACAAGCATTTATAACATTTCTCGTTTGATTAAAATTATGAACTAAATAAGCAAGAGCAGTTTCTTGAATAACAGAATTAGATTTATAATTCATTAAATTATTACATAATTTATCAACAATAATTTTATTTTCTATTGATGTAAATAATTCTTTACTTTTATTTTCTTTAAACCAATCATGTTCTAAAGCTTCTTCAGCATTTAATCTTTTAGATATATTTTGTTCCAATAATTTATATATTAAATCTTTTCCACTTTTAGATATCTTTTTCCAATGAGAATTTTCAATATCAAATTCACCTTTTTGGATTTTAGATAATATTTCATTTTTATTATTCCCATTAAAAGGTTCTTTTCCATTTAATAAAATATATAAAATAACTCCACAAGACCATAAATCACATTTTTCATTATAATTTTTTTTAATAACCTCAGGAGCCATATAATAATAACTTCCAACAAAACCTTTTTCTTTATTTCCCTCTTCAAAAAATTTTGCAGTTCCAAAATCACATAATTTAATATATAATAAATCTTCATCTTCTTCTTCATTACATATAATTAATATATTTTCTGGTTTTATATCCCTATGAATAATATTATTTTTATGTAAATAATTGACAGCTGATAAAAGTTGATACATTATATAAGAAGCTTTTTTTTCACTAAAAGGACCATATGAATTTATTTCTTCAAATAATTCTCCTCCTGAACATAATTCAGTTATGAAACTATAATTTTTTTCATTTGAATAAAAACTAAATATTTTATATATGTTAGGATGATCTAAATGAATTAATATATTTATTTCATTTAATATTTTTGTTTCTATATACAATGGATTGTTTCTTTTTGGAAAAATTTTTAAAGCTCTTATTAATCCTGTTAATTTGTTTTTTACTGCATATACTTGTGCAAATGACCCTTCTCCTATAAATTTTAATTTTTGATAATCTTCATATGGAAACTTTTTATATTCAGGAACTATCATTGTATTTGTTAATTTAATTAAAGATTGAGTTGATTCTGTTTTTGTTTTTTCTCCTATTTTTCTTAGGTTATTATTTCTGTTTAATGATGAGCATTTTGTACCCATTTTTTTATTATTTTTATTTTTTAAATTGATTAATTAATTTTATTATTTATTTATGTTATTTTAATTTTTCTGAAATTCAAATTATTAAAAGAAATTAACATATGAATATATAAATAATTTAATCTTCTTATATCTAAATTTTTATTGTATTTAATTATTAAAATTAAAATTAATATTTTATATTAATATTAAAAACAAAAGTAATAAATTTATTGTACTTTATTCTTTTTATTCTTAAAATTAATCATCATAAATTGACAAATAAGATAAAGAAGTATAACACTAATAAAAGGGAAATAATAAACATTTTTTAAATATTTTATAACTAATTCTTCTTTTAAAATAAAGAAAATATCAGAAACACTATTAATTATACTTTGAATAATAATAGAACATAAAATTTTAAAACAAAAATTAGATTTATTGATTATATTATAAAATCCAATTTTATTTAAAATTTCTGAAGATTGTTGTAAAAAATAAAAAGAAATAAAAAAATAATAATAGCATTTATAAAATCCATGCCAAATAGAAGAACAAATAAAAGTAATAAATGAGGATAAAGAAAAATTATTTTTTAAATATTTATTATCTACATTAATTAATCTTAAAAGAACATTATATTTTAACCATAAATGAACAGATCTATCCCAATTAATAATAATATCTCTTGGATTATAACTTGTTTCAACTATATAAAATGATCCAGGATAACCTACATTATAGTTTTTAATAACTTCTTTTTTATTATTTTTTTCATTTGTTATTTCTTCTTCTGAATAAGGTAATCCACTTAAAATCAATATTCCATAATTATATGACCAAGCTCCATGATATTTACATTTGGTAAAAAATGATGATATATTTATATAAAATAATTTATACATTAAATTTTCTCTTTTAAAATTTTCTGTGCTCATATATTCAGGAAGGAATTTATAATTGAAAGCACCATAAAATCCAATAAATAAAAATCCAACAATAATATTTAAAATTCCATAAATTAAATTATTAACAAAATTCATATTTGAATAAGGTTTATTTAAATAAATAAAATTATGAAAATCGATAAAATCAAAACTAGGACCAACAATTGCAGTAGGATAAAAATATATATAACTTAAAAATTCAATAAAAGAAGGTAATTCTTTTATTTTATATTTTTTATGAGTATTATTATAAATATCTTTATCATTTTTTTCCCCATCTTCGAAGCTAAAAGCAAAAGAACAAAATTTACATAAAGTCATCATATATATACTTGTTGGATCTCTTATATCCCATCTTCCATAATAATATATTAATCTATATAAATGAAGAGTTGCTAAATAAAATAAAGTTATAAATGTTATATAAAAAGCAGATTTTTTTCTTCCATAAAATTTAACAAAATAATATGTTATTATTGAAGTAATTATAATATGGATTATACCTAATTCATAAACTAGGAATTGAAATAGGAATCCTAAAATTAAACTATAAATTATTCTTATTTTTGGAGATTTTATTATGTAATTTATTATACTAAATGGTATTCCTAATAAAACTATTAACATTGTGTAAACTTGGTCTGAGGGTACTCCTATTTTTTTTGAAATATTAGTTACAATTTTTATATTATCAATTGGAATCATTAAATTATAAAATGATAAATTAAATAAAATTTAAATTTATACTTTTTCATAATAATTTATTTTGAATTTTTTAATAAATTTTTTATTTAAAACATTAAACCAAATTTATTTAAAAAAAATTTATTTTTTCAAAAGTAAATGCTTAATAATAAAAAAATAAAAGAAAATGTCATTAAAAGAACCATCTGCAAATGACTTAATTCCTCAATTATTAGATAAATTTACGTATTACACAGATAAATTTAAAGACAGAATAAAAGTAGATTCAATATTTTCAGAATTTAACGATACAGCAAGAATAGAATTGAATAAATTTATTAAAATGAGTCAAACAAGATATAAAGGAGTTAAAAGTGGAAATAATTTAGAAAATATGTTATTATATCAAAAGCCCAAATTTAATAAATTAACAAATAATATTTTATCAGATATATTTTATAATACAAATGAAATCGAAGCAGAAAATAAAAAATTATTAAAAAAACCAAATAAAAAAAATAATCAAGAATTAATTGATATAAGAAATCAAATAATTTTAAAAACCAAAGATTTTTCAAAAAATGAATTAAGGAATAGAGAAAGATTAGCAAAAATAATAGAAAGAAAAAAATTAAATCAATATGAATTATTAAGTAGATTAGATTTTATTTATGAACCAAAATCTTTAAAAAGAAATTCTCCAAAAAAAATTCAAGAAGTTGAAAAAGAAGAAAGTGAAAAAGACTCAAAAGATTATTTTCAACCTTTAGAAGAGCAAAAAAATTTTTTTGAAAATTTAATGAATGAAGATAATAAACAATTTAATGATAATCTTAAAGAATATAAAGAATATTTAAATAATTTAAAATTAAATTATAAAGATGGTGATTCTTTAAAAAAAAATAAAAATGAAAAAAAAGAAGAAGAACAAAAATTTCAATTTTTAACAGAAAATGTAAAATTATTATCTTTTAAAGAAGAAGAAAATTTAGATTTAATTCCAAAAAAAAAAGAAGAACCAAAATTTGATGTTAGAAAATTAATGAAATATACAAAAAGAGGAAGAAGAAGTGCAAAATTATATTCTCAAGGACATTTTAATAATAAATTAAATAAAAAAAATGAAAATAATCAAAATAAAAAAAGACCAAAATCAAATCAAAAAACAATTTCTTCTCCTTCAAATACAGTATATAATTATAGTAATTATACTGATTTTGATCAAATAAATAATAATAATTTAAACAATGATTTAGAATCTACATTATCTTTTGCTAATTATAAAAATACAATTAAAACTGTAAAAAATGAAGCTCAAAAAGCTAATTTAATAAATAAAAATTTTGATAATAAATGGAAAACAATGGAAAATTTTTTTCAAAATAAATTTTTTAGACCAGAAACTTCGAAAATTTCTTTAAATAATAATAATAATTTAAATGAAGATAAAAGTTGGAGAAGTAGTAAAATAAGAAATATTACAAGTGCAAAATCAAAAAATATTGAATTTGAAGAAATTAATTATTTAAAAGAAATAAGAAATTTATCAAAAGGATCAAAATTAATTTCAAATCCGAAATATAATATTTATACTAAACCAAAAGGAAATTTTGGTAAGAAAGTAAAAAAAGAAAATTATAAAATTAAAGTTTCAGATAAAAACAAAGGAGAAATGGTTGATACAAATTTAATTATGAAAAATAGAAGAAGAAAAGAAAATGAAAAAGAAGATGAAATTTGTGAGAAAATAAGAAATAATTTAAATGAAGAAGAAGAAGGAGAAAATATTGAATTTAATTATCAAGTTAATGGAGAAAGAATTAATATTAATTCTAAAATTGATCCTTATAAAGAATTTTTAGAATTTAAAAATATTATTGTTCAAAGAGAAGAAGAAATTAAAAGAAAAGAATTAGAAGAATTAAATAAAAGATTTAAAAGTAAAAAATATAAAACTGAAAATTTAGAAAAAAAAGCAAGAGCTTTTACTAGTAAATATGGTTTAAGTAAAATTATAGAAAATAAAAATGAAAATGATAATAAAGATATTAATGTTATTTTAAAAGAAGAACTTTAAAATTTATTAAAAAATTCATAAAAGTTTTTAATTAAATATTTTTTTTCATTTTTTTAATTTTAAATTCTATTTAAAAATAATTTCGCTTGTTTTATTATTTTCTGAAAGAAAAAGAATAATTTTATTTTTCTTTTATTAAAAGAGTATACTTTTTAATTTGTAATTCTTTAGAAATGTTTTTTTCAATATAATAATTACTTCTATGAAAAAACAACTAGCTTTTGGATTTTTTATCCTTGTTTTCATATTTGAATTATTTAATGAAAAATGAAAAATATTTATTTTTCAAGTATATATTAATTTCAAATATTCTTTTATATTTTAAAAAAAAATTAAGAATACTTTATTGAATTCATTGGGGATTGGGGATTGGGGATTGGGGATT
>JAEEGK010019698.1_pt1 | contig 14436 bp, 10 predicted proteins | sample 8958771 | NCBI WGS metagenome assembly JAEEGK01 (sample SAMN16246547, study PRJNA631951) | gut metagenome | biome: gut microbiome; feature: rumen; material: SC-attached | host: Bos | place: Iran: Karaj | collected 2018-10
ATATTCTTCCCATCCTCCATTATTATACAAAACTTTCCACCCCTTTTGTTTGGCTATACCGACATGGCTTGTTGTACAAACATTACCTTCCGTATTGGATGGATAATAAATATACAAAGATGCACTTTCTTTTTGAGGAAGGCTGTTTACGAGTGCATCCATTCCTGCTCCTTTTATTTGGTTCTGATAACACTCCAACCATGTCAATGCAGTGCAATTCGAAACATCAAGAGACGTGAGCTGGTTATTATAACAACACAACCATGTCAATGCAGTGTTCTTCGAAACATCAAGAGACGTGAGCTGGTTAGTATAACAATACAAATCTTTCAATGCAGTGTTCTTCGAAACATCAAGAGAAGTGAGCTGGTTAATATAACAATACAAAAATTTCAATGCAGTGTTCTTCGAAACATCAAGAGAAGTGAGCTGGTTATCACCACAATCCAAATATGTCAATGCAGTGAAAAACTCAATACCTTTTAATGATGATATTGATCTATAGCTAACTTCAAGGGATGTGATTTCACTAACTTCTTGATCGGTTAATACACCATCAGACCCCCACGATTGGGCAAGAAGGTAATTACGGAAATTAGCATCAGGGAAATTCGTTTCATTGATTTGCACATCAGCGTTAGCCACCAGTGACATCAACAAGGTCGCTGATAAAAGTAAAAATTTCTTCATAATCTTAAATATTTAAATTGTTAATAATTAGTTTTTGTATCAGGCATATTGCACATACGATAGGCGGTTAATTGCAACTATCTCGTTTTAGGCTAGCTTATGTTTACCCCTGAGGGCTAACAAGCGATGCTGCAAAGATAACAAGTTTTTTCAAATAATCCAAATAATCCGGACAAAATATTTCTGCTCAAGGCAAACAAGGGCCTACTTCCTTCGTCCATCAAATCAGCCTAATCTTCCGCCTATTGTCCTCTGGGCGCACAGCGAAGTGGAGCCAGTAGGTGCCTCGGGCATTGCGCTCAAGAAGCAGCTCGTCGAACGCTTCCCCACTCTCGTCTGCAATGTCGAGCAGGATCACCGCATAGCGCAGCAATTGTTCCATACCCAGCACGCGGATATCTGCAGCGCACCCCGTCAGGTGGTTCGACGTTGGCACACCACCCACCGCCTTGTTCACTGCTGGCGAGCGATAGCCACTGTAGCCGTCGCATCATCTTCACCCCATCCGTTGACCTGAAGGACGAGCTGAAGAATGCAGGCATCCAGATCACTTGCTACGATCGTGAAGGCAAGGAGGTGAAGCGCGTGACCAGTACCAGCGGTGACGTCGAGGATCCCGAGAACGATAATCCCAGCGGTGGTGGCAACACTGGCGGCAACAACGGAGGTACGGAGTACAACGAAGGGGATTAATTAAACGAGGTACGAGGTGCGAGGTACGAAAAAGTACGAGGTACGAGGTGCGAGGTACGAGGTGCGAGGTACGAAAAAGTACGAGGTACGAGGTGCGAGGTACGAGGTGCGAGGTACGTAAAAACAGAAAACGAACATGAAGAAGTCACGATTTTGGGATGTGCTGTTGAAGGTCATCGTCGCAGCCATCACGGCGGCAGCCACTGCGCTGACCACGACCAGTTGCATGGGACAAGGACCGTTTTGAGGGATGATGTCTGATGTAAGATGTAAGAAAAAGACCGCTTGGGGATTGCCCTGAGCGGTCTTTTTTCTACTTTGTAGTGATTTGTAGCATCGAAAGTACTCAGCACTTGGATTGCCACGCCACACTTCTACCTTTAGGTGGAAGAAATAAAAAGAAAAGCGAGCTTTCCTTTTGTATTTCCCTTGTTTTTTCGTACCTTTGCACCCGCTTAACGTTAAGAATATGAATATCGAACAACAGATAATGGCTGCGGCACAGGCCGCCGTAAAGGAATTATACGGGCAGGAGGTGCCCGAGAAGATGGTACAGCTGCAGAAGACTCGCAGCGAGTTTGAGGGAAACCTGACACTGGTCGTATTCCCATTTGTGAAAATGGCCCGCAAGAGTCCTGAGCAGACTGCACAGGAGTTGGGACAATATCTTGTTGACTACTGCGAGGCTATCAGCAAGTTCAACGTGGTAAAGGGCTTCCTGAACCTGAGCATTGCCGACGCTGCATGGCTCAACCTGCTGGCAGACATCGACAAGGACGACCACTACGGCGAAAAGGCTGCGAGCGAGGAGTCTCCCCTCGTGATGATTGAATATTCTTCCCCCAACACCAACAAACCCCTGCACCTGGGTCATGTGCGTAACAACCTGCTGGGTTGGTCGTTGGCTCAGATTATGGAGGCCAACGGCAACAAGGTGGTGAAGACAAATATCGTGAACGATCGTGGTATTCATATCTGTAAGTCGATGCTGGCTTGGCTAAAGTACGGCAACGGCGAGACACCCGAGACCTCTGGCAAGAAGGGCGACCACCTGATTGGCGACTACTATGTGGCTTTCGACAAGCACTACCGCGAGGAGGTAAAGGAACTCGTGGCTCAGGGAATGGACGAGGAGAAAGCCAAGCAGGAGGCTCCGCTGATTAAGGAGGCTCACGAGATGCTGGTAAAATGGGAGCAGAATGACCCCGAAGTGCGCGCCCTATGGGAGAAGATGAACAACTGGGTGTATGCCGGTTTCGACGAGACCTACAAGAAGATGGGTGTATCGTTCGACAAGATATACTACGAATCTCAAACTTACCTGAAGGGTAAGGCCAAGGTGGAGGAAGGACTCGCCAAGGGTCTCTTCGAGCGCCACGAGGACAACTCCGTATGGGCCGACCTGACCAACGAGGGTCTGGACCAGAAGTTGTTGCTACGCAGCGACGGCACCTCAGTATATATGACGCAGGACATCGGTACTGCCGAAATGCGTTTCCAGGACTACCCCATTGACAAGATGATCTATGTGGTAGGCAACGAGCAGAACTACCACTTCCAGGTGCTTTCTATCCTGCTGGACCGTCTGGGCTTCAAGTGGGGTAAGGAACTGACACACTTCTCTTACGGTATGGTGGAACTACCCAACGGTAAGATGAAGAGTCGTGAGGGAACGGTTGTTGACGCCGACGACCTGATGGCACTGATGGTAGAGGATGCCTACAAGACCTCCATGGAACTGGGTAAGTTTGACGACATGACCGAGGAGGAGCGCCGCGAGATTGCCCGTATCGTGGGTATGGGTGCCCTGAAATACTTCATCCTGAAGGTGGACGCACGCAAGAACATGTTGTTCAACCCCGAGGAGAGCATCGACTTCAACGGCAACACCGGTCCTTTCATCCAGTATACCTACGCTCGTATCCGCTCCATTCTGCGTAAGGCGGTTGGTGCAACTAGTACTACTAGTGCTTCTAGTACTACTAGTCTTGCTGACAAGGAAATCGAACTCATCCAGAAGATGTCTGAGTTTGGCACTGCTGTCGAGCAGGCTGGTAAGGACTATTCTCCCTCTGGCATTGCCAACTACTGCTACGAGTTGACGAAGGTATTCAACCAGTTCTACCACGATTACTCTATCTTGAACGAGGCTGATGCCGACAAGAAGGCTGTCCGACTGATGCTGGCCAAGAACGTCGCCAAAATTATCAAGAACGGTATGGGACTGCTCGGTATCGAGGTGCCCGAGCGCATGTAAAATGCAAAACCCTCCCGACTATAGACACGACACCGTACTACCCTTGCCCCTTGAGGTAAGGGCAGACGCGTGGGCTGTGGATGCTGCTTGTAGCGGCAACCCTGGGCCGATGGAGTATCAGGCCATTGACCTGCAGACGGGTGCGCAGGTGTTTCACTTCGGCCCCATGAAGGGTACCAACAACATTGGGGAGTTCCTGGCCATCGTCCACGCTCTCGCACTCTGCTGGCAGAAGGGCTTGCACGACAAGACCATCTACAGCGACTCTTATAATGCCATTCTCTGGGTGCAGAAGCGCCAATGTAAGACAAAATTAGAGCGTACTCCTGAGACGGAGCCGCTCTACCAGATTATACAGCGTGCCGAGAATTGGCTACGCACACACAACTTTCGCAATCCCATCATTAAATGGGAGACCCAGAAATGGGGCGAAGTACCTGCCGACTTCGGTAGGAAGTAATCCATATTTCAGATTTCCTTCGTAGAAACCATCGGTTCCAAGCATAGAAACCAGTGGTTTCTGCTATAAGGAACCCCATGTACCTCCACCAACTCATCGTTTCGCGATGAGTGAAACGTTGTTTTTCGAACAGCAACTCGTCGTTTCTCTCTTAGAGATAAGCCTTGTTGCTCATAGCGAGAAGCCTAGTTACTGTTAGCGAGAAGCCTTGTTGCTAAAAAGAGCGAAATTTACAAAAGGTTCCACATTCCACCCTCATGCCCTCAATTGCCTATCTACAGGTCGTTTGCGATGGGTGGAACCTTCATGAAGGTTCCACCTAGACTCCCCCCAGGTTCCACCTGTCAACGATAGTGCTGGCGAGCCCAAATAAACAGAAAAACGTGGGGGGGAACCAAGGTGGGACCTGGGTGGAACCTCTGGAAAGGTTCCACCTCCCTGAATCCCTTTATTTATCGGCGTTTGAGACTCCTTGGGTGGAATGTGGAACCTTTTCACGATTTCTGTCGTCAGCAGCTCAATATCGCTCGTCGCCCGCTTGCTTATCACTCATTGGTCTCGCGCTTATCGCTCGTGCCTCACGCGCTTACTTCTCGAGACCGACGAGAATACTCCTCATGACTTACGAGAATAGTTCGGATGCTCCTAACTGATAGCCCGAAGCAACCGGGCTGGTAGTTCGGTTGCTTCGGACTTGAGACAATGATTTGACTGAATTTTTTGGCGGATTCTCGTCCGTCGGTCAGAACCACTATATATATAGGTGGTTCTGACCGACAGACAAAAATCTTTCCGCGGCACAATTGTCACGCTGCTGATATTTTGAGCAATAACCTTGCGTTATCATACAATAACCAAGCCTTCTCGTGCGAGAAAGCTGGGTTATGAAATCGAGGGTCCCCAGTAATCCTGTCTGCAGGAATTGTCGTAAAAAGTACCTGACAAGGGTCAGCCGTGTCGGCTTTGATTTCATTAACTCTATCTGTCTAGCTTATAATAGATATAATTAGAAAGGTAAATCTTCATCACCTATTTCCGCATGTAAGTTTGCAATGTGATCTTCATATTCCAGCCATTCTTGTAATTCACTTGTAGTTGCAGCTCGAAACTTTGAAAAATCTAATTCTTCAAACGGAATTTGCCTAAGGTTATTTATTCTGGGCTTCTCTTTGACATCCTTTACAGGAGCAACATCAAAAAAGTGATGAGGAAGTTCATCTGGAGGCCAACAATAACCATAAGGATAAAAAGGTTTGCGATTGTTATTTAATAAAGCAAAAAAATCATCAGAAATAAGAAGAGTAAAATGATATGTGTCTTTTATAAAACTCCATTGTTTCTCATACGTTTCTATTGCTTCTTTGAAACGGTTTCGTGCTTTTACTCTAATTGGATGATTGGCAGGAAACAGATTCTTCAGATGCTTACCAAAATGAAAAATGATAGCGTCAACATTATAATATGTCTCTAATTTTTTCCAAAAATCTTCAATCTCGGATGGCGTTGCTTCTCTAATACACTCCCGAGAGGAAAGTCCTTCGTAGAACAAACGTCCATGACCATCTTCCTGCCAGTGCTTTTCATCAGTCCAGCAGGCGTGAAAACATACGCCATCAGATTGTTTATGTTCAACTATTCCGACCCCTTTGAGTTCTTTGTCGTAGTAATAGCTACCAGGAACAAGTTTTTCAAAATCCTGCCAATCATGGATTTTTTCATGGCATTTATGGCACAGCGTTACAAAATCGCCGTCATCATAGTCCCATGCCTCACGACCATAAATATAGCGGATGTGGTGAACGTCTAATTGTGTTTTTTTTGCACCACACAATCGACATTCGTACTTGTCTCTAACGCGAATGTTGTCTGCCTTAAACTTCCATCGAACATCATCTAATTGTTGCTCATACCGCTCTTTGGGAGCCATCATAACGAGCTTGTTTTTATCTATTTCCATAACAACTATTCTTCAAACGGATAAGTTTCGTCATATATAATTCTCTCTATCCCCAAGTGTATAATGTTAGCTCATTTTATTTACGAAAATAACATCTTCTCCATCTTGTTGTGGCTTAAATGGAGGGAAGTCGTTTGGATAACAAGAAACAATTCCCTTAACACGGCAATGATAGTTACAGCATAGATTGTTGAGTTTATCAGCAAGAGTCATATCCTCTCTATGCTTGTAACTTTCATTGTTAAAGTAGTCTAGTACTTCCTTGTCTGCAAATTCACTTAATCTACAGGTACGTTTACATGCTTCTGCGTAAATTTCTTCAATGACGCTATCTGCTTTCGCTCTAATTTCTTGTGCTTTCGGAGAATATATGTGTTGTAGTTCTGAGTAATATTGTAGTAACGCTCTGTCTTCTACAAGATAACCCAATTGTTGCATCACGTTCTCCAGTGTTAGTGTTAGTTCGTTTCTATAAGTTTCCTTTATTGCCTCAATTGCCACTACTTCATTGTCGATAAAGAAGTCATTGTATTTATTTCTAATAGCATCTACCAACATATCATTGGTTAATTCTGGAGCAGTTGCTCTATACTCTTCAATCCTTTTCTTTGTCGCAGAAGGTCTTGTCTTTCCTTCCATCATCCTTTTTCGTAATGGTACAAAAGATGCTGAATCTGTAATCTCTCCAATAGAGTTACTACTTTCCAAATACGTCGGCAAGTCAATTATATTGGGTATTTCGTTCTTTTTCTTTCTTCGTTTATAAAATGCAGAAGCGCATGAGAGAACCTGCTCTCTACTTTTAGGAGCTATTATCCAAGCAACACCTTCTGGTAGAGAAGTTTTGTCTTTCTTATAAACATAGCCGACAAAGGGGCATCTATGAATACCCACCCATTGAACAAACTTGTCGGCAATGGCATCAAGTTGTTGGATAGGTTCTCCTTGTGGAGTAAATGCCGTGAGTTTATATCGACCAGAAGCATACTCTACACTGTAGTCTTCATTCTCTTTAGGTTCGACATAGCCAAAGATACTTCCCTTGAAATCATCACCTAAAGTTTCAAAGACAGTATAGAAGTTAGCTTCCCAAATTTCATATTTATCCGCAAAGTCTGTGAGAGGCGATGTAAGACTCCATAAATCTATGGCCTCTTTTGTAAAGCGAGGATCATTATTGAGGCTTATAGCATCATTTGTTTTTTGCTTTACCTCTTTTTCTTTAGCCAAAAATAATTTTGCTAAAACATCTTTTGTTATTTTGTTCGTAGTGTCGAACATCGCCAATGCAGCATCGATTTCCATATCCTCTAAGTTCAAAGAGCTGTATTTATCTCTATCAAAAACTATGTTGTACAAGGATAAATTATTGGAATCTTCAGTTTTGACATGTCCTTCAATTGTAACCAGCTTTATTTGGGGTGAGATATTAAAATAGTAGGCAGCCACATAGAAAGAAATTCCCCAAACCCAATTAGAATAATCTATTTTCTTGTTCTTGTCTGGTATCTCCTTGATTTTGTAATTTCCACTGGCCAAACGTACACCTTCCATGTTGGGCAAATCTTTGGGTTGTGGAAGCAAAAGGCTTATGTCGATAGCATTTCCATTAAGAGTTGGCTCAATATGAAATGGGAACGAAAGGCTCATACGTTCAGGCACGCGAAGTAACTCTTTTTCAAGACTCGTATTCTTCCCCTCCATAAGAGATGTCAGCCAACTTTTGAGCTCCTCGCATCGTTTTTGGCTCTGTAAGTTATACTCTTCTTCTGCTTTATCCTCATGTTCTTCATGCTGGGCAAGCCTTTGATTATACGAGTCAAGTTGTTCCTGATAGCATTGATTCAAGCGGCTATTGACATATTCCTGGCGTTTTTTCTTTATCGTCCAAAACATCCATGATGAAATTTCACGTTCTGCCTCCTGCTCCAATTCTTCCTGAATCTTATTCTTAGAAGGAGGTTGTTCATCATAAGCTTTCCTAACGTATGGGTTTTGCTTTATTTCTTCTATTTCATTTCTAAAATCCTCTTCTGTTTTAATCTTTGTCGACTTACGATAGATTTCTATCAGGTCTTTTCTTACTTCATCATTCTCCTCCGACCATTTTTTTATCAACTCTTGACGAGCCGTATTTAATGCTTTTTTGGTTACACCATATATAGTTGTAAGTAATAATTCATCTATAAGCTTTCCATTTTTCCTTATTTCAAAGCGGAGGTCATCAGGACTTTCCACATGCAAAGCTAAGGTAATATCTGTTTCTTTTGGCAAACTATACAGGCCTTGATTGACAATCTTCTTGAAACATTGTTTCGTCAATTCTACGTCTCCAGAACTATCGTGAAGAGCAATTTGAGAATAGTCTACACCAAGATAATCTGCCAACTCCGTAAGCTTTGGCCATTTGTAGCCACTGCCCCAATCTTTAGGAATCTGGCAATAGTTTGTCATGCGCTTCATCGTATCGTACGATTGCCCCCAGCCACTATTAGCGTATTTAACACCTTCTTCTCTACAAGAAGCAATGATAAATTTCTTATCAAACTCTAAATTGTGAGCAACAAGTAAATCGCAGGAATCCTTATCTACCACAAACTCTTCAAATGCAGTTCTCCTATTCGATAACTGCTTTCTACTCAAGACCTCTTCTGTCAATCCGTTGACAGCAATAGCTTCCTGAGTCACTCTCGCTTTATCCTCTGGCCACGGGAAATAATGATTAACTGTTTTCTGGATCGTCCATGAATCAGGATCAACTATCTGATATGATAATTGAAGAATAACATTCCACTGGGGATCTAATCCTGATGTCTCCGTATCGAAAATAAGTATTCTCATATTGGTCAATTTTTATTATAAGTTATTGGGTATTGTATATTTCTATAGTAGGATCTGTCAGGTAACATTCCTTCATAATCTTTTTATTTCTGCATCTACCACATACATATCGCCATCGGCATCTACCAAGACGTTACGAGGAACGACATCCCATACGAGGTAGGTTCCATTGGAGTATCGGCCTTCGTCGTTTTCTTTGGTAAAGCCCAAGGCAGACATATAGGTGTCTATCATAATCTGTGTGGCGGGCTGGGCATTGCAAATGCGCTCTTGTTCCAAAACAGGCATCACACTCCGATCATCATAGCCAGCAAACCCTATCAGTTTATAGGCTGTGTTAGGGAACACCAGATTATGAAGGATAATTTTGTCCAGCAAGTTATGAATGCTGCCACTATTTAGCAGATTGTTCACCTTGAAGATGGTATCTTTAGTCACATAGGTGTCATTTTCATTACCGCTTGGGCCAGGAATGCCCAAATCAAACACCTTGTCCATAGGAATCCACATTCCTACAGATTTTGCATATTGTTCGGCTGCTCGTTGCTCTATTTCGAAGCTGCCTCTATCTTCTTGGCCTGTTCGAGGTTGCGCCTCATGTAGTCGGCAAAGTCTTTGGAGTTCATCGGAGATTTCTTTGATTCTTCGATTTTCCGCATCGTACGCTCCATAGACTCTTTGTGAAACTGATTCAAGAATGTCATTGCTCATAACGTTTTAGTTTCTGCAAAGATAAGAACAATTTTGCAATCTTCCAAATTATTCGTCATCATTTATAAAAACTATAATGATATATAGCGGCACAGGGTATTGTCACCGTATGTCTCACGACTGAGCAGCGAGACGTTGGCAGGAAGTTGGGGAGCACGGGTGCCATCAGTAACAGTCATAGCACCTGTCTCGACACGAATCTCGTCCCACAGACCAGCAGCGAGGAACGACTCGTGGGTCTGACGACCACCCTCGACGATGAGCGACTGGATGCCTTGCTGATAGAGGTCGTCAATGAGTTGGGGCAATGGACGCTGATGGGTCAGCACCACACGCTTGGGATTGGGGCCGTGCCAGTGGCGGACAGTCAACTGCGGACGTTCACGTGCATCGGTAGTATGGCCTACGAGGATGGCATCCTCCTCGGCACGCAACTGGTGGGAAAGCATCTGCGTCTGTTCGTTGCTGATTTGCAAGGCTTTACCGTGGTCGTCGATAAAACCGTTGGCAGTCTGTGCCCACTTGAGGATGATATAAGGACGATGCTTGGAGTGGTAGGTGAAGAAACGGCGATTCAGCCATTGGCACTCCTTCTCGAGCACACCAACAGTGACGTCGATGCCTGCATCCTGCAACTTACGGATGCCCCTACCCTGCACCTCGGCAAAGGGATCGATGGTACCCACTACGACACGGCGTACACCTTTCTTAATAATAAGGTCGGCACAGGGTGGCGTCTTGCCATAGTGCGAGCAAGGCTCCAAGGAGACATAGATGGTGGCATCCTTCAGCAACGGTTCGTCCTCAGGCCGTACGCTGGCAAAGGCGTTGACCTCGGCATGGCCCTGACCACAACGGACGTGATAGCCCTCGCCAATGATTGATGGCTGATGGCTGATGGCGGAAGGTCGAGTTGCAACTATTACAGCACCCACCATCGGGTTAGGACGTGCCCCCTGAATACCGTTGGCTGCCAGTTGCAGGCAGCGTCGCATGTATTTTTCGTCTTCACTCATAAAATTCGTAATTCGTAATTTGTAATTCGTATTTTTTTATTACCTTTGCACTATGACTTACAACGAGATGTGGCGCAAACTGGCGCAAGCATACGACGAGGGCGAGGCAAAAGCCATTGCCCGTATGGTCTATGAGGTGCGCTATGGCCTCACGCTGTCAGACATTTACATCGGCAAAGATACACAATTATCCTTAGACTGCCAAGCAGAACTGGAAGAAATCACAAAAAGACTGTTAGATAACGAACCCGTTCAGTATATTTTAGGGCAGGCAGACTTCTGTGGTCGCACTTTCCATGTAGAGCCTGGGGTGCTGATACCCAGACCAGAGACAGAGCACCTGTGCCAATTGATTACTAAGCATGTAGCAGTTGATTCCCCCAATCGCACCGTTCTCGACATCGGCACAGGCAGTGGCTGCATAGCCATCACACTGGCTCTCGACATTCCAAACAGCCAAGTGACGGCCTGGGACATCTCACCAATCGCCCTGCGTGTAGCCAAAGGAAATGCACAGCAGTTGGGGGCAAAGGTCAATGTGGTAGAGAACGATATGCTTCAGCAGACCTACCAGGTGGCACCACAATGGGACCTCATCGTCAGCAATCCACCCTACATCTGTGACAGCGAGGCCGAGCAGATGGAGGCTAACGTACTGGACTACGAACCAGAGATAGCCCTCTTTGTGCCTGACGACAATCCGTTGCAGTTCTATGTGCCCATCATGAACTATGCCCAGTCAGCACTGCACCCTGGAGGAGAACTGTGGCTGGAGACCAATCCGTTATACGAAGAAATCATTGAAGAGCGCCTGTTGGAACTGGGATTCAACGTCATAGCCCATGACGACCAGTTTGGCAAGACGCGTTTTATACAAGCCATCAGATGAAACAAAAAACAGAAGCGGATGCCTACCTGACGCTGGCAGCACTCTGTGCACAGGCCGAGCACTGCCAACACGAAATGCTGGAGAAGATGCGCCGCTGGGAAATGCCAGAGGAAGAGCAGGCCCGCGTGATGCAGCGACTGGTCAGCGAGCGATATGTTGATGACGAGCGCTATGCCCGCGCCTTCGTGAAGGACAAGGTGCGCTACAACAAATGGGGGCGTCGCAAGGTGGAGCAGGCCCTTTGGCAGAAACACATAGACGATGACATCCGTCAGCGCGTGCTTGACGAGGTCGAAGACGAAGAATATCTCAGTGTGCTTAAACCGCTATTGCAACAGAAGCGGCGTAGCACCAAGGCCAGCAGCGACTATGAACTGAACCAGAAACTAGTGCGGTTTGCCATGGGTCGTGGTTTTACGTTTGACATCATACGCCAATGTCTGGACGTCAGCGAAGAGGACTGCGAATAACCATGAACCATGAACCATGAACCATGAACCATTAACCTAGCATCATGAACTGGATTACTCGTATCCTTGACTTCATTTCCCCACGACTGTGTGTAGTGTGCGGAGAGCGGTTGGCACCCACTGAGCGCTCGCTCTGCAGCGTTTGTCTGTTCCACCTACCACGTACCGACTTCCACCAGAAACCGCTCGACAACACGATGGCACAACTCTTTTGGAAACTATCGCCCGTGGAGAAAGCCGCTGCCCTCTTCTACTATCAGCCACATGCCCAGATGGCCCAAATGGTCTATCGATTGAAATACAACAATCGGCCTGACATCGGTGAAGACATGGGGCGCGTGATGGCGAGCGAAATGCAACTCTCCGATTTCTTCCGTGATATTGATGTATTGTTGCCCGTACCCCTATCCCGTAAGCGACTGCGCCAGCGTGGCTACAACCAGAGTGAGATGCTGGCCATAGGGGTTAGCGACATTACTCACCTTCCCATCGTCACCAAGGCACTACAGCGCAAGGAGTTTCACCAAAGTCAGACGAAGTTGAACCGCTGGCAGCGCCAGGAGAATGTGGCAGACACCTTCGAGCTCATGGATGACAGTCAACTGAAAGGGCGCCACGTACTGCTCATCGATGATGTCTGTACCACTGGTGCCACCCTCATCGCCTGCGCCAACGCCCTGAAAGACGTTGAAGGTATCCGCATCAGCGTCCTCACCCTCGGTTTCACAAAAGACTAAAGAGAAAAAAAGTGAGAAACCTCTTTGGATTTCTCACTCAGTACCCCGACCGAGAATCGAACTCGGAACTAAGCTTTAGGAGAGCCTTGTTATATCCATTTAACTATCAGGGCAACAAAAAGTACTGCAAAGGTAGTTATTTTCTACGAAAAATGACTACCTTTGCACTATAAATTTCTATAAAAGATAAAAAACTATGGGAAAATTAGTCATTAACTCGTACGACGAGTTTGCCGCCCACCTGGGCGAAGAGTTGGGAGCATCAGACTGGTTGCAGGTTGACCAGGACCGTATCAACCTGTTTGCTGACGCTACCTTGGACCACCAGTGGATACACGTTGACGTGGCTCGCGCCAAGGAGGAGAGTCCTTACAAGTCGACCATTGCCCACGGCTACCTGACACTGAGTCTGCTGCCCTATATGTGGGACCAGATTATCGAGGTGCATAACATCAAGATGTTGGTGAACTACGGTATGACCGATATGCGCTTCGGCCAGCCCGTAATTACTGGTTCGAAAGTCCGTTTGGTCACCACCCTGCACAACATCCAGAACCTGCGTGGCATCTGCAAGGCTGAAATCAAGTTCAAGATTGAGATTGAAGGAGAGCGCAAACCTGCCCTCGAAGGCATCGCCGCGTTCCTGTACTATTTTAACTAGTGGGACTAGATAATCTAGTACCACTAGTAATACTAGAAAAACAAATCAGCCCGCCTCCAATGTGGAAGCGGGCTGATTTGTTTGTATATCACTTCTTATTATTCAGCGGCAACCTCTTCCTCACGGATGGTACGACCCATCACGAGGAATGCTGTAGGAGCAGCGATGAACAGTGACGACAGGGTACCGAAGATAACACCCAGAATCATGGCGAACGAGAAGCTGCGGATTGAGTCACCACCGAGGATGAAGATACACAGCAACACGATCAATGTCGTGACAGAGGTGTTGATGGTACGAGCCAGCGTCTGGTTCAGTGAGTCATTGAACAACTGCTGACGATCGCGCTTGCCATAGAGCTGGAAGTTCTCACGGATACGGTCGAAGACCACCACCTTATCGTTGATAGAGTAACCAATCACAGTCAGGATAGCACCGATGAATACCTGGTCAATCTCCAACGACATAGGAACGATGCCCCACAGTGCAGAGTACATACCGATAACAACCAGAGCGTCGAGAGCCAGTGCAATGGTAGCACCAGTAGAGTAAGCGACGTTGCGGAAGCGCAGCAGGATGTACAGGAAGATAGCAATCAGAGCGATGATGACGCTGATGATAGCACCATAGGTGATGTCCTTAGCAACAGCAGGACCTACCTTTGCAGAACTGATGATAGAACCACCCTGACGAACATCGGGGTTCTTGAAGGCCTCAACATTAGCCTGGCTAACGAAGCCGCCCTTCTTCAGTGCGTTATAGAGGATAGTCTCAGCCTCGTCGTCAACCGTCGGGCTGTTTGACTCGATATCCCAGTTAGTAGAGACACGGATGGTCTTGCCATCGGTACCCAGAGCAATAACGCTAGTGTTAGCCTCCTTACCGGCGTTCTCACCGATAGTGTTGACAAAGGCGCCAGCCAGAGCCTGACGAACCTGCTCAACGGGAGTCTCCTTGTCGAGGGTAACAACATAGTTACGACCACCAGTGAAGTCGATGCTCTCGCTCAGACCACGAACAGCGAATGATACGCAGAACAGAACAGCAGCAACAC
>JAEEGK010019700.1_pt1 | contig 14435 bp, 6 predicted proteins | sample 8958771 | NCBI WGS metagenome assembly JAEEGK01 (sample SAMN16246547, study PRJNA631951) | gut metagenome | biome: gut microbiome; feature: rumen; material: SC-attached | host: Bos | place: Iran: Karaj | collected 2018-10
CCTCAAAATATTTATCGTAGCTGTTGCTGAATACCTTTCATCATCCGAAGTTTTTACAATAATCATTAGTGAATGATATCCTGAGGAAAGATTTGATGTATTTAGAGTATAAGATGCAGTTTGATTTGGAAGTTTTTCTGAATCAAGCCACCATGTATATGATGCAAATCCAGTTTTTGCAATAAAAGTTTTATTAGCTTCATTATATGACAATAAGTTTTCTACATCAAAATGTTCTGGCAATGTAACTTGAATCACACTAACTTGATTTGGCATTATTTCTATATCAAAAGTTGTAGAGAAATTATTATACAAAATCTCTACAGTATAAGTTTGTTCCTTTGTTAGAACTGTTCCATCTTCCAAAGAAATCGTATAATCTGTTATTTCTTCTTCATGCGCATCGGAATATGCAGCTATTACTTTCAGTCCTGTATAATCAACAGATTCGCTAACATAATAAACTGTTTTTTCTGGCAAAGATGAGATTTTTATACCTGTAATCGAAGGTAATTTTATATCTTCAACAACAGGAAGTGTCTCTTTCTCACAAGAACAAACTAAAATAAAGAATAATAAACATAAAACGCACCAATTCGTAATATGTCTTATATTTTTATACAATCTGCTTTTCAAGTAATTCCTCCAATAAGGGTGTAAACATTAATATCATACTCTTATTCAAGTATTATATTATATAACCATACTTTTAAAAAAGCAAATTAGCCGATTTTCATACGCTAAAAAGTGTATCATTAAAAAATGGATTTCAGAGAAAGACTTAGAGATGAGATGGAATATCAGGGGATGTCGGCAAAAGATTTATCTGATTGCACCGGTATAAGCAAGCGGACTATTGATAATTATCTGAAATTAAATCCCCAAGAACCCGGCGTATATAACGCTCAAAAAATTGCAAAGGCTCTTAAAGTTTCTGTTGAATATCTTGTAACAGGAAAAGAATACAAAAGCACTGTTGCCGTTACCGGTGAAAAGCTTGATTTTCTGAACTCCTTTCAAAAGCTTGATGTAGATGAGCGCCTGCTAATTCTGAATCTTATGAAAAAGCTGGAAAAATAGCCTCCCTCAACAAACCTTTCCCCCTAAATCTCCACCAACCTGACATCGAACGAAAAGTCGTGCACTTCGACAACAGACACTTTTTTGTAATCTTCGTGCAGTGGATTCAAAATCAGATTAAACTCGTGGTCATATTCATAAGGAAGAATTACGGAGGGAACCTTGAGCATCAGGCCGCGTTTTTCTTTGAGCCATTTTGTGCCGTATTCAACAGGTACTTCATCATCCTTTAGGCGCAGGATTTTCATCGAATACATTTCATCGGGAACATAGATTTTAGCATAAGCCATGTTTACAGGTGGAAGAGATTTGTCTGTGTGTACGAGGATTTCCAAAGCTGCAAGGGACAGGGACGAAGAAGTGTAAAGAGCAGGGATTCCCTTTTCACTCCCGCACGCGCCATCTTCCAAAAAACCTCATTTATTGCAATTGTACTACATAATATGGTAAAATAGCGCATTATGGATTTAATCAAAAAACTCGATGAATGTGAAAAACGCTTTGCAGTTGTAAGTGAAATGGTAATGGACCCAAATCTGGTCAAAGATGCAAAGAAATACAAGGACACAATGCGCGAACATGGTTATCTGTCTGATGTGTGCGCTCTTTACGATGAATACAAAAAGATTCTGAACGGCATTAAAGATGCTAAAGAAATGATTACTAACGAAGATGATGTTGAAATGCGCGAAATGGCCCGCGAGGAATTAAAGGAGCTTGAAGAAAAGCAGCCGAAGATTGAGGAAGATATCAAGCTTAAGCTAGTTCCGCCTGATCCTCTTGATGAAAAGAACATTATTCTTGAAATACGTTCTGCTGCCGGTGGTGATGAAGCTTCGCTTTTTGTGCGCGACCTTTGGGAAATGTACTGTCACCTTGCAGACCGAAAAGGCTGGAAAACAGAAACAATGGAAGCTCAGGAAACTGAGGTTGGCGGTTTTAATAAAATTGTAACTTCAATTTCGGGCAAGTTTGTTTATGGTACTTTGCGCTGGGAATCTGGTGTTCACCGTGTACAGCGTGTTCCTCAGACAGAATCTCAGGGAAGATTGCAGACTTCTACTGCAACCGTTGCCGTTTTGCCAGAAGCCGAAGAAACAGAAATTGAAATTAAAGACAGCGATGTTCGAATTGACGTTATGCGTGCCGGTGGACCTGGTGGACAGTGTGTAAACACAACCGACTCAGCAGTTCGTCTTACTCATATTCCAACCGGCATTGTTGTTATTCAGCAGGATGAAAAATCACAGATTAAAAACAAGGCAAAGGCTTTCCGAGTTCTCCGCGCCCGCCTTTTTGATTTGGAAGAAAGCAAAAAACAGGCAGAAAGAGCTGCAGCCCGCTCAAGCATGGTAGGAAGCGGTGCCCGTTCCGAAAAAATCCGCACCTACAACTTCCCACAAGACCGCGTTACCGACCACCGCATCAACCTTTCGCTCCACAACCTCCCAGGCTTTATGATGGGCAACATGGACGATATGCTTGATGCCCTGAATGTTTACGCCAAGGAAGAACAGCTCAAGGCTGATGTTTCGGCACTGGAAGGATAACGCATTACCTGTTTCGTACAGATATTAAATCAGAATTATTCTAATTCATGTATAGCAAAAGCAAAGTAGCTGCCAGTATCTTTACGCATATAAGATATACATCCATTTTGGAAACTGATACACCAGGCTGATTGTGATTGCGAATCGACTTCTTCGGAACATGGAGATGAAGACCAATAACCATTACTATCTCCTGAATCTTTGAATGGCTGTTTACCCAAAGCTTCAAGAACATTATTAATTACATCCTTATTCTTGTATATATAGCATAATTCGGCAATAGTTGGTATGTACCAGCCTGTTGAATAATTTCCAGAAAAGTTAAAACTTCTATTTTTTATTGTATTATAAAAGATTGGGAAATTATCAAGATTAGATGATGATACTGCTGATTCTATTACAGATAAGTTATCTTTACCTATTGTACAACCTGTAAAGTCGGATATTAATGCCGGTATTTCATTTTCATCATAAGATGTAATATTGTCAAATGTGGTTTTATATACAGTCGGAGTACAAACTATGCTGCTAAAATCTCCAGTACTCATATAACTAGTTTCAGCCCAGAATCCATTATAGGCATTAGTACCAACATTCAATTCTATAATTCCTCTTGGAACATTATTTTCATCCAAATCATAAATAATACCTACAGCATTTTGTTTTTGCTCATTCGTGAAACTAGGTGCAGAATTATAAGGCACAAAAGTTCCATCTTTCAAAAGAACATCACCTGCTGCCTGAGATTGCCATACAGCATAAATGAAAACATCACTTGTTATTGTTGATGTAAAATCAAATGGAGTATCATTTGAATTTGGATTTATGACTGAGTACCAACCAATAAATGGATAATTATTTTTTGGTTCCGAATACTCCAATGGCTGAACAGTTTTTCCATTACCATCAACACCTACCTGAACATTTGTTGCAGGATTTTCTATCCAGTTAGAAGTAAGATCAAAGAAAACAACATAATGTGGAACGCCTTCACCGCAATTGCGTACTACACGGAAACCAACATACTGACTACTATTTTCAGGACCCTGATCCGAATACTGTGTTGAAACATAACTTACATTATCTTGATTACTCCAGGAACCACCTCTATATACTTTAGAACTTCCAGGCGAATATCCAATACTTGGTGTTGTTGCTGATATAGTTGATGAATACCAATCCCAAGTCCATTCACATACATTTCCACACATATCATAAATGCCAAGACTATTTGCACTGTCAACACCCTGTACCTTATCAGTCTTAACCTCATGTACAGCCTCGTTACTGTTTCCGCTATACCATGCAACATTTTCAATATCGTCGCTTCCTGAAAAATCAGTCTGAGTTTCTTTAAGCTCTTTTCCACCTCTAGCCAAATATTCCCATTCAACTTCGGTTGGCAGCCTGTAACCATTCGCAGTCCAATTACACTTTATGGAGTTCCAATAATCATCATAAGATGTAGGAATATCGGCAAACTTAAGATTTTCCCAATCAATTTCTACGTCATTTATAGTTATTGAATAGCAACATTCCAAATGTTCTAAACAGCTCTTCTTATTACAATATGCAATTGCCATATACCAGTTTACATAATATACAGGATAATTATCACCAATTCCTTTATTTTCCCCCTCACTAACAGAATCAATCAAATCTTCCTGAGTAATACCCATAACAGACTGGAACTCTGCCTGCGTTACTTCGTGGTCACAAACATACAAATCACCAATTGTAACATTGCGGTCGGTTATGAATACTTGTGATGCTGAATTGCCAGAACCAACTGCTCCTGTAACCGTTGCTCCACTCACATGAACAAAACCACCTGCCGGAACAAACATTGCATAGAAAGTTTTATTTCCACTACTTCCTTTTGGAATACTTTCAACTGCATCATTTTCGAATTTTGGATTTGTATACCATCCTTTAAACTCATAATTATCTTTCTCTAGATTATTTGGCAGCATGATTTCCGTATAAGCTGTATATTTTGAAGGAAGATTTTTTCCATCAGAAAGAGTTCCACCGTCTGCCACACAGTTTATTGAATATACAGGATTCAAAGCTTTAATTGTTCTGGTTGCATTGCTGTTCTGTCCATCTGTAATGATTGCAATCTCAGAATATGGGGAAGCCAAAGGAACTGTTTTTTCATTGTCAGCATACAGAGTGATTTTTACATGATAAACGCCGGCTTCAACATCATCATTAGTATACGTTACAGATTTTTTCTGTGTTACTGAATCAGTTGTTATAGTAAGATTTGCCGAACCATAAAGATTTCCTTCTTCGGCATTTTCAACATCCCATTCATAAATCTCACCTTTTGCACTTATTAGGTTGGTAACATCTACATTATCTGCAATATTAAGAGTTAATGAAAAACTGCCTGCTCCAGAAAAACTTTCCGGTTCAATCCACTTAAGATTAAAGGTAAGCGGATTATTACCAGCCACTATCTCAATTGCAGAAGTTGTGTCGGTAAGAGTATTGTTTTTACCATCTGTTGCAGTCAGCGTAAAAATATAAGTTCCCAAGTCGATTGCAATTGGTGCTGCAGATGTTGGAAGCTCCGAAAACTTCTCATACGAAGCAACCATTGTTCCATCTGTTTCGCCTGATTTTTTAGCACTTAATGTAACTGCATAATTTGCTATGCTTTCGGTTGTAAAATCTGGTTTCAAAGTTCTTGCAAAATCCACCGTAGACAGATAAATGTAAGCCTTTTTGCTATCCGCCGTATTGTCCACAGCAGGAGACTTATCTTCTCTGGTAAAATCTTTACAGCCTGCAAGTAATAAAACTGCTGATAATATTACAAAAAATCTATTCTTTTTCATTTTTTACCTCTCTTTTAGTTGAACTCACGTATAACCATAAGCAAGCACTCATTAGTCTTAAGTCCTTGCGAGAATGTATTGTACTGGAAACTTACAGAATATACACGACTATGATCTTCCCAAGAATAAACAAAACTAGACGTCCAATAATTATATGGACTAGTTATCTTTGAAACACCAAGAGCTTGAAGAATATTATCTACGGAAGTCTTAACTTTGAATAACATAAATTCCTCGGTTATAGATGGTAAATACCAGCCTGTTTTGTAATTGTCTCCCAACGAAGCTGCATAAGTTGTACCATAATTGTTAACCCAATTGAAAGCCGGATAATTAGTCTGTACGTTTGTAGAAGAAGTACCTTCTGTATCTTGAGAACAGATATATTCCCAGTTAGTGCTTGCATTATTTTTTCCTGTAAAATACAGACCTTCTTTTGTGAGATCATTTTCATTACTACCAGCAGCAGTTCCATTTATCATTGGTGTACAGAGTGTATTATTAAAAATGTTTGTAATATCAGAAGGCATTGTTGATGCCCATACATATTGATTATTCTGTGTTGTATTTATACCTACACCAAGCTTTCTCGAACCAGTTTCACCTTCGTTGTTACACTCTTCTCCAATGTAGAAAATAACTGCAACTGCATTATCTTTTTCCCATTGAGAAAGATACATACCATCTGTATACGCAAGTGCGGTACCAGTATTAAATACGATATCTCCTACTGCATCAGGAGCAGACTTGTATGTATTCCATGTTACTGTTGATTTTTTGATTGTAGTGTCGCTAATTGTCATAGCGGCTTTTTGTGTTGCTGTACCTTTGTAATTTACAGTTTTAAGATTAGTACTCTTTTCGAATGATTTAGCTTCAATTGTTGTTACACTTGAAGGAATTGTAATGGTTTCTAATGAATTACATGCGCTGAATGTTTTTTGAGATATAGTTGTAACTCCATCAGGAATCACTACTGATTTCAGATTAAGGGTACCTTCGAATGCGCCATATACAGAGTCTGCATTAACCGTTGTAACTGTACTTGGAATTATAAATGATTCACCAGATTTTGCTCCAGGATATTGTAATATTGTTGTTTTATCTTTATTGTACAAAACTCCATTCTGTGAAGAATAATTTGGATTGTTTTCATCAACAGTTATTGATTCAAGTACCGGAGTAAATTGTACAACATAAGAATTAACATCAACATTAGGCATAAACGCACCGGATCCAATTGTAGTAACATATTGAGAAATGTTTACTGATGTCATTGCGCAGCCTGCAAATGCCTGATTTCTAATTGTTGTTACAGAATCTGGAATACTAACAGATGCCAGATTTTCACAACCAAAGAATGCACTGTAATCAATTGTTTGTACTCCAGAAGTAATATCTATAGACGTTAAGTTCTTACAACTATAGAAAGAAGTTTGACCTATTGTTGCTACACCAGATGGGATAGTAAACGTAGTTCCTTCTTTGCCCTCTGGATATCGTAAGAGAGTAGTTTTTGCGTAATTATACAAAACACCATCTTGTGAAGAGAAGTATGTATTACCTTCAGCAACGTTTATTTCTTGCAATGATTCACATTGAATAAAGACATTTTTATCCAGTGTGGTAAGTGATTTTGGCAAAGTTATAGATTCCAACGCAATACACTGCTGGAATATACTCTCACTCATTTCTGTAACCCCTTCATTTATTGTTACAGTAGCAAGCCCATTACAATAAGCAAAGGCACCTTTTTGTATTTTTCTAACCGTTTCTGGTATAGTTACTTCTGTTAAATTACTACAACCATTAAATGCCCAGGCACTGATTGTAGTCATACTGGCTGGAATAGTTATATTTGTAAGGCTTATACACCTACTGAATCCCCACTCACCAAAGCTTGTAAGGCTATCTGGAATACTTACAGTCGAAAGCTTTTTACAATCTTCAAATGCACGTAGACCTATTGTTTCAAGTCCTTCAGGTAATATAATACCTTCAATATTATTTAAATATTGGAATTGATTGGCTGGTATCGCTTTCAGACCAGTTACATTACTCATATCAAGCGTTACCAGAACCTGTGGATCTGATGTATCAGCTTCCTTTTGTTTTAAGGTTGTAAGTGCAGTTTTTAAGCTTGCCAAATCACTGCTACCCATAACACCACTTATTGTTACCGTACCACTTTCTGTCATATTTGTTATCTGGCTGGTAACCGCAGCAATGTCTACAAAATTAATACTTACCATTGCAGTTGCACTGCGAGTTCCGCTAATAACTTCTATTGTGTAAGCCATTATGTCTGTAGATGGTAATGTAAAATTATATACATTGCCTGTTTCTGTTTGTTTTGTACCGTCTACAAACCAGTTATATGTAGTGCCCGAATTAGCACCGCTTAAGGTTGCCGTAAAGGTTACGGTGTTTGTATCTGTATCTATTTCTGAAGCAGTAAGTTCAATGTCATTTGATGGAGAAATGTTTACTGTTATGCCTGATGTTATCGGTTCCCAAACCGCATACAGCGTTGTATCAGCGGTAAGAGTTGCATTCAAAATATTAACAGCAGTATCTGTAGTTTCTGGGGTTGCTTTTGTGTACCAGCCTTTGAAAGTGTAGCCGGTGCGGGTGCCGGTGTATTCCTGGGCGGTAATAATGTTATTGGAAACAGAGTTGTCTTCATCATCAGCAAGAGGAATAATTGAGCCGTCTGCTAATACATGAGGATAAATAGATACTGTGTTTCCAGCCCAGTTTGTGGTGGTGTCAAAGGTGATGATTTTACAATTGCTGTGCCAATGTTCATTTGTGGCGTCGTTGTAAATAGTTGTAAATATATCATTAAGATTTGCAATATTACTTTCCGGTATATCTTCTTTTACTCCTCTGGAATAAATATCTGTCAGATTTCTTATACTAGAAGAACTAAATGCGCTGCTTCCTATTGTATTAACAGAAGAAGGTATTACTACTGATTTTAATCCAGAACAGCCATTGAATGCCATACACATCTCTTCCATTCCTTGAGGAATAATTACTGACTGAATATAATCTACATTATTAAAGCTTTGTTCTTCTATTTCAGTAACAGAAGCTGGTATTGTAAATACAGCATCAGTTTTACCACCAGGATATTGAATCAGCTTTGTCTTATCTTTGCTATATAAAACTCCGTCAACCGCGCAGTAATTTGTATTTGCTGAATCTACTGTTATTGATGCAATTTTTTTGCAATAGTATAAAGGATTAGAAAGTATTTCAACACCGGCAGGAATGTTTAATGTAGTCATTTCATTACATCCCTTAAAAGCCTGGTATGCAATAATTTTACAATCCGGATGAATAGTACAGTTTTCTATGTTTTCACCCTCAGCTTCAAGCAACAAAACGTATTTATTAGTACTGTTACCCACATAGTAAGCATTTTCATATAAGCAGTCAGCTTTTTTCAGGGCAGGACAATTATAGAATACACTAGTACCAAAAGTTGTTATTGAATCAGGTAAACTGACTGTTTCCAATTTCGGGCAATCATTAAATACTGCAAAATTAATTGCTGTAACACTGTCAGGAATAATTACTGTTTCCAGACCTGAACAGAAAGCAAAAGCCTGATCTCCAATTGTTGTTATACCATCAGGAATTGTTATTGCCTGTAAATTTGGACAAAACTCGAATACCCAATTGCCTATCTTTGTCAAACCACTCACACCACCAAAATCTAGAGTTACCTTAATTGTAGCGTTATATTCCTGGGCGTTATAAGAATCATCTTCAACATTAACTTCGCGGGACAGCAGTGTATCAAGAGCCCCTCTGATATACTTCAGAGCAGTCTTTTTATCCTGCCCAATTATGATGTTTCCCTCATTTATTTTTCCAGTAACAGTAACAGTTCCAGACTCTGTTAATGCAAGAATATCGTTTACGGCCTTGCTGACTACATCTGCAGGAGTGCGGTAACGTGCATGCAGAGTGATGTTGCCGGTACGATTTTTTATTTCTTCAATCTTTGTGTCTTCATCAAAATCTTCATCTGTGTACCAGCCTAAGAAATCCGTATATTCATCTTCACCATCCATTTGAGGTAAAGTAATTTCACTCTTGCGGGAAAAATTGAATACCTTTACTTCATTAGCGGCAAGACTTCCGCCATTATCGTCGTATGTAATTGTATAAACTTCGTTAAGATCTATGGAAAGATTTGCCTTTGTATTTATACCATTGCCTACACGCACAAATGCAGAATATGTATTCAATGTTTCATATTGTGCACTATCCCAGGCCGGGTCTGTGTCAGACTTATATTTAAAAGTAAACTTTATAAAATAAGTTCCGTATTTAAGTTGTTCTTCATCATCAGCAACATCAAGCTTATAGGTAAATGAATATGTATCATTATCCGGGTCGTCAGAAGCCGGAGTAAAATCGGCAGTATTAAATATTCGTGAAGTTCCGTTTACTGTATCAGTTCTATCTTCATCCCACATATCAACAATAACCTGATCAGCTTTTCCGGTAAACGTCATATTTATCTGTATACCACCAAAGCCTTCTCCTGCAGAAAGCTCAAAACTGATTGTATTAGTTTTTCCTGCTTCTATTACTATATCACCTGTACTTCCTGAAAACTGAACTTCTCCCAGGTTAGCTTTAAGCGTAAAGTCCCAGGTTCCTGCATCAAGAGGGATTTTTGCCCCGGAAAGCTTTGCAAAAGTTGGTACAGATGCCAGTTTTTTTTCTGTTCCACCAGAAATAGTTCCGGTAAGTTCAAAATCTGTAAGCTCTTCTATATAGTTCTGGATGATTGTTCGGTCAGCCTTTTTTTCAGTATCAACAACAGTTGCCGAACCTACAACAAGGTATGTTTTTCCGTCAGATTTTTCCGGGTCGTTAGATTTATTCTGTTCTGAGTAGAAGCCTTTACATGAAAAAAGCATAAAACTCAAAATAACAGCTGATAATGATATCTTCTTTATATTTTTCATCTTTCTTCCCCCTCGTTATTCCTGAACCTTTATTTGAGCCGCGAACGAATAGTGGTTATTGCCTTTCACAACTTCGAGCGTAATATCGTAAATACCGTTCTTTACAAATACCTGAGCATTATCAGTATTTATAGTAAGACTGTTACCAGTAACATTCTGTTCAACACCATCTATTGACCACAAATATGATGTACAGCCTTCTTCTGCCGTAAACTTAACTGCATTTTCTGCAGCAGCTACCGGTATGGCACCGCTTCCACTATACGTATAAGCTGCCCCCGCAACGGTTACCTGTACAGCAATATCCTGTTCCAATACAAAGCTAATGCCTGCTTCTTCAGAATCTTTCTTAAGTTTACCATCGCTGCCAAGACTCCATTTTATTGAAGTTCCAAGCTCTGAATCATATTGAGGAGTAATAGAGAACTTAGAAAGCTCGGCATCAAGAGTTGTTCCAGAATCTGATGCAAGTTTTATGAGCTTCATGTTCGCATGGTAATTTTGTGGTGCAATTTCCAATGTAAAATCTTTATCAAGGGCACCGGCAATTGTAATATTTGCATAATAATTAGTAAGAGTAGAACTTGCATAAAGAATAAAATCATTTTCTCCTGCCGTGCTTCCAGTTACAATTACAGGATTACCTTTTATATTTAAAGAAGTTTGTGTGCCACCACCTGAAACAGTTTCATCATAATAAGCATCACTTGCGTAAAATGCACCACCCAAGCCTTCTGCATAATTGTTTTTTATAGTTCCACCTGAAATCTCCGGTGCAGAATAATTTGCCTGACTATGCCAGATTGCTCCGCCGTTTCCACTCGTTGCATTATAAGCAATCGTTCCAGAATCAATCTTAAAAATACCGGCGTCATTTCCACCATCATTGTAAATTGCACCACCGGCAGCATCTTCGCTTGCAGTAGCATAATTGTAATAAATACCACCAGAAAGAGTACTTGCAGAAGGGTTTGCATTTTCATCTTGTTCGTAACCAATATATACAAAACCACTTGCACCATTATAAATACCGCCACCCTTCTGGGCTTTATTTCCATAAGCACCAGCTGTTGCCACTTCTGAGGCTTTGCTGTCTCCAATAACAGCTTCATCATACATAAAGAACCGCCCCTGATTGTATACACCGCCACCATAATTGGAAATATTCTGATTTATGATTCCGCCACTCATCTTAAATATAGAACCAATTCCGGTAGAGTTATAAACACCGCCTCCCGAGTTTTGACCTTTATTATTCAGAATGCTTCCACCTGTCATTTCAAAAGTGCCGTCGTTTTTAATCGCAGCACCCGCACCTGCATTGTTCCATTCCATATTTCCACTGTCATACTTAACAATGCTGTTCTTTGCATTATAGAGGGCACCACCTTCATTTGAACCATTAAAATAGATTCCGCCCGTCCATTCTTCTTCCAAGAGCTTAGTACCTTCTTTATTAAAACCGCTGTAACCAAGATACAGTTTTGCAGAAACAGTATTACTGTCAGTATAACTGCCATTAAAAATACCGCCGCCACTGTTAGCATAGTTTGCTTCAACAGCACTTCCTATAGAAAGTTTGCCGTCACTTCCAACAGAAGGAGTATCAGCTGTAGTGCTGTACGAAGCATAAGTTGCTGCATTTTTGTTACCAATAACTGCAGAGCCATAAACAAAAAGAGTTCCTTCATTATAAACTACACCACGGCTGTTACTTCGTCCGTTGTTTCCAATAATAAGAACTCCGTCTCCAAGCTTAACAGTTGCATTTTTCTTAATGTTTATTCCGGAACCATAAGTTGCCTTACCGCCGGTAATAATAAGGTTTGTGATTGTAACTGGAACAGACGTATCTACTTCAAGAACACTTCCATTGGTAACAGGGTTTGGATAATTATTTTTTCCACGATTAATTACATCCTGCGGAACACCTTCTCCATCAAGGCCATTTTTTCCCGTAAGTAAAATTGATTTTGCATTTTGTGCTGTAATTTCTTCAGAAATCACGCTTCTGCCATAAGTATCACCGGAACCTTGTGCAGGACCAGTAATAACGCCATCTACATAGATTGTCCACTCAGAATCTTCACCGCCATAGAACTTAATCAAATTGCCGGCTGCCTGAATTGTCTTAACAGGTGACTCAGAAGAAGTACCGTCATTTGCATCGTTACCGGAAGCAGAAACATAAAGTGTAGGATCAGAGATTATCCATTTTGCATAAAGGGTTAAGTCTTTTGTAAGTGTTCCGCCGGCTTCTGTTAATGTAGTAAGCTTTGCAGAATCATAATATTCAGATTCATACCAGCCGCCAAAAGTAAAGCCTTCACGGCTGATTGCAGAACCGTCTGGCAATGTTACCTTTGTGTACTGATTGTGTCTTTTTACAAACTTTTCGTAATTTACAATCTTACCGCCCATGTCGCAATATTCTATAAAGAAGTTTTTGTTGTAAGCCTGCGGTTCAACCTTACCAATTGTTTTATATCCGTAAACCTTAACAAGTTCTGTAAATGTGTTCATAAGTCGGGTAGAATCCATAGAGTCTTCATCTGTATCAAAAGTCTGGATTTTAAGATAATAATTACCGTTTGCAATGTCTTTAGCATTAAATGTTGCATAATAGTATGATTCCTGGGTTGGTTCTTCAGAAACTGCTGCTTCTTTGGTGCAGTCATAAGCTTTCATTTCACAGCCTTCAACTGCATTTTTAAAATCTGCGGAATCAAAAAGCCCCATTTTTACAAAACCAATTCGGTTTCCTTCATCATTATCAACCTTATAACGGAAAGTCACGCTTATATCGCCGTTTGAAACATACTTTGTATTAAACTCACGAGATTCGTTTACGCCCTGAACAACCTCTACATTTTCTATTTTGCCTGACTGTACAACACGTTCGTCATCTTCACTGTCACCTGTACAAAGATTCAGATAAAAATTGTATTTTGCCAGCTCAACAGAAAAAATTGCATCGCAGAAATCTTCAATAGAATCAAAAGTTTCTTCTTCTGAGGCTGGCGGCGTAACAGAAGTGTTTTCCATAGTAAATACAACCTTTTTAATATCCTGCTCTGATACATCAAGAGGATTGATTGTAGAACGGCCTTCTGAGTTCATTTTTACTGTAAAAGAAATAAAAGCTTTTTCTGGAGAGTTCTGACTGTCATTTTGATTGTCCTGAGTGTTCTGAAATTGATTTTTACAAGCTGAAAAAAGGAACAATCCCAAAAGGATGAATAAAGTGAATGATTTTTTCATATCAACTTCTCCTGAGTTAAATTCTTCATTTAAAAGTACATAAAATTATAACATATATAGTAGAAAAACGTTAAAAAACTTTTTTTAAAGAGATTTGAGCATTTTTTTATTAGAATACATTTCTGTATCTGCGCGCTTCATTACATCAGCAAAAGATTTATCGGTAGAAGAATCATATACTGCAAAGCCTGCCGCAAAGGATTTTTTCTCTGCCAGCGGAAGCTCTTTTTTCATTTCGCCAATACTAAAATCAAGGACATCCTTTTTTATCTGTTCAAGGTTGTCGTAATCATCAGTCTGTAAAACTGCAACAAACTCATCGCCGCCAATCCTGTAAACCGGGCTGTGTTTAAAGAAATTGCAAATTATTTTGCAGCAATTGATGATATAAACATCGCCATTATCGTGCCCAAAGGTATCGTTTACAATTTTGAGGTTGTTCAAATCGCATTCACAAACAGCAAACCTTACTTCCTGAGGATTTTCTTCAATCAGTTTATCAAAAGCTTTTACTTTATCATTGTAGGAAACACGGCTCATAACCTTTGTAAGGGCGTCGTGACTTGAAATATTCTTTTCAATATTGATTTTTTCTATCATTATGTGACGGAAAATGTTCTGTAAACATATGTAAAGAAGGGTTGCCGTAACACAAATGCTCATATAACCGGAGTTTATGCTGCCATCTATTATATTTGCGGTCTGCC
>JAEEGK010019701.1_pt1 | contig 14435 bp, 4 predicted proteins | sample 8958771 | NCBI WGS metagenome assembly JAEEGK01 (sample SAMN16246547, study PRJNA631951) | gut metagenome | biome: gut microbiome; feature: rumen; material: SC-attached | host: Bos | place: Iran: Karaj | collected 2018-10
CCCCAATCCCCAGAAAAATAATTAAATATGGAGTTTTTAGTAATTTTTTCTTTTGTTTAAATTTTCATTTTCCAATTTTAAAAATTAAAATATTTTAGTTAATTATATAATGGATGATGATGATATGTTTAATTTAGATGATTATGAAAAAGTAGAAGAAAAAAAGGAAGAAAAAGAAGTTGAAAAAAAAGAAGAAGAAGAATCAGAAGAAGAAGAAGAAGAAGAAAAAAAAGAAGAAATAAATGAGGAATTAAAAAAAGAAGAAATTAAACAAGAGGAAAAAAGTGAAGAAAAAAAACAAGAAGAAAAAATATTATTAGATAAAAAACTTGAAGAAAAAAAGGAAGAAAATAAAGAAGAAAAAAAAGAAGAAAAAAAAGAAGAAAAAAAAGAAGAAAAAAAGGAAGAAAAAATTCCATTTGCAATAGAAGATAAAATACCAATATCAGAATATTCTAAAATAAAAAATCTTTCAATAAAATATCCTTTTGAATTAGATGATTTTCAGAAAAGAGGAATAATTCGTGTAGAAAATCATGAAAATGTATTAGTATGTGCTCATACTTCATCAGGAAAAACATTAGTAGCAGAATATGCAATAGCAAAAACAATTCAATTAGGAAAAAGAATAATATATACTTCACCAATTAAAGCATTATCAAATCAAAAATTTAGAGATTTTAAAAAAATATTTTCAAATGTAGGAATAATAACAGGAGATGTATCAATCAATCAAGATGCTCAATGTATAATAATGACAACTGAAATTTTACAAAATTGGTTATTTAAAGAAAATGAAAAATTAAGAAATGTTAATTATATAATTTTTGATGAAGTACATTATATTAATGATCAAGAAAGAGGACATGTTTGGGAAGAAATATTAATTTTATTACCTCCTAATATTGGGTTAGTTATGTTAAGTGCTACTATTCCAAATTATTTTGATTTTGCAAAATGGATTGGAAGAATTAAAGGTAATACTATCTATATTGAAATTACTTATAAAAGAGTCGTTCCTTTAGAACATAAAATTTATATAAATAATAAAAATGTTATTGTCTTTAAAACTGGAGATGATAAAATTCTTGATGAAAATATTTATAAAGCTATTTCTGATATTAAAGAAGAAGGAAAAACTTTTAATATGAAAAGAAATAAACCTCAAGGAAAGAAAGAACGACAACAAAGATTAGATAAATTATTTAATCAAATTAAAAGTTATAATTCTTTTTTACTTAAAAGACAATTAGATAGATTTAATGAAGAAAATCCAACATCATCAAATTATATAACAAGAACTCATTTAAAAATAGAAGAAATAGTATCATATATAAATAAACAAGATTTAACACCTGCTGTTATATTTACATTTTCAATAAAGAAAATAGATGAATATGCTAAAATGTTATCTAATAATACATATATCGATAATAATGAAAGGCAAAGAATAATAAATTTCTTTGAAAAAAGTATAAAAAAAAAATTATCAATAGATGATCAAAAAATAGGTCAAGTTGAATTTTTACGTAAATTACTTCCTTCAGGAATAGGAATACATCATTCAGGTTTATTACCAATATTAAAGGAAATAGTAGAAATATTATATTCAAAGGGTTTAATTAAAATTTTATTTGCAACTACTTCATTTTCAATTGGATTAAATATGCCAACTAAAACAGTAGTTTTTACAGATATAACTAAATTTAATGAAGGAAAAAGAGAAATATTATCTTCAAGTGAGTATTTGCAAATGTGCGGAAGAGCTGGAAGAAGAGGAAATGATGATAAAGGACATGTTTTTTTAATGTTAGGAGATAAAAAAGATGTTCCCACTAAAGATAATATTGTTAATATGTGTAAAGGAAGTGGTACTTCTGTAAGTAGTAAATTTAGATTAAGTTATAAAACTATTATTAATTTCTTGTTTAGAAATATTAAAAATATTGTTGATTTTTTTAAGAAAAGCTATATTGAAAATTCTACTTTTATTTCAATGCCTCAAATTATTAAAAATATTGAAATTAATGAAAAAAAGTTAAATGATTGTGAAAAAATTGATTGTATTTATGATATTGAAAGTATAGGAGATTATTATGATAATAATGTTAATTTAAAAAAAATTAGGAAAAAAATATTTGATATTAATTATATTAATGACTTATTAAAAAGTAATGGAAGGTTAATTAAAATTAATGATAAAAAAACTATGAAAGATATTTTTGTTTTTATTGTTCATTATTATATTGATTATAATGGTGAAATTTGGTGTATTTCTGTTAATAACGATAAGGAAAAAATAATTGAATATGAAAGTAAAAATAAATCAAATAATAAATTTAGTGATAATGGAGTTATCAATGGAAAATATTATGAATATTTCACAGTTCAAAATGAAGATATAATTGATATATATGATTATATTTTAAAAAATTCAAAAAGTTATAAATATATTCAAGATGAAGATGGATTTGATTTTTATCAACAAAAAGATTTAGAAAATGTATTAAATGAATTAAACGGAATTAATGATGAAAATGTAAAAATATGTAATTATTTAAAAATATGTAAAAATGATATTGAAGTAAATAATATTTTAAACCAAAAAGATACTTTTAATACTCTTTTAATAACAAATCAATGTTATAATTGCCAATTAAGAGAAAAGCACATTAAACAATATGGTGAAATAAAAAAAGTAAAAGATGAATTAAAAAAAAACAAAGATAAATTAAGTGAAGAAAATTTAAAATGTTTTGGAGAGTTTAATTCACGTTTAGCAGTATTAAAAAAATTAAAATATATTAATGAAGATTATCAATTAGAATTAAAAGGTAAAGCAGCAAAAGAAATAACATCAGCAGATTGTATAATAGTTACCGAATTATTATTAAGTAATATTATAGATAAATTAACAATTGATGAATTAATTGCTTTTTTAAGTTCATTTATAATAAATCAAAACATAATTGATTTTGAAGACCCAGATATAAGTGAAAATTTCACAAATGCAATAAATGATTTTAAAAAAATATATGATAGTATAATTGAAATTGAAAAAAATGAAAACTTTGAAGAAAATACTTATAATAGAAGAATTGGTTTTTATATAGCTAAACCTATTCAAAGTTGGATGCTTGGAAAACATTTTAATGAAATTTTAAATGAATGTGAAATGGAAGAAGGGAAAATTTTTTCAATGATAAATAGAATGGTTACTTTCTTTGATTCACTTTGTGAATTTTATAAAGTTTTAGGTAATACTACTTTAGGTGAAAAATTTGTCAATGCTAAAAGTGTTTTATTAAGAGAAATTATGACTTGTCAATCTTTATATTTAGATGATGATTTAGATATTGAGCACATTTAAATGTTTTAAATTATTTATAAAAATTTTTAAAAGGTTTTTACGTAATTTATTTTTTTGAAAAGTGTTAAAAAAATATTTAAATAATATTATTTCTTCATAATAAAGATACTGTTAAAGAAAAATTTCTGGAATTCTTATTAAGGAGAATAATAATAAATTACATTAAAAATTGAATGATATCAAAAAATTAAAAAAAGGACTTTATTATTTATATAATATAGGGATTAATTAATTAATTAAATTTTTGAGCTTTTTTGTATTATAATAATAATATTTCTTGAGAAATTGTAAAAATTTATTTCTATAAATCACATAAATTTTTTTGACTTTCGATTAAAATGAAAATACCCATCTTTACAACAAAAAAATGGAAATTCATAATAATTTATGAAAATAAATTTTTAGAAGTTTTTTTATTTATATTTAAAAGAAATTATTTTGTGAATTTATTTTTCAGATTATGAATACAAATACTCATTTTTCAAATCATGATGTGTTATATAAGTTTTCATCATTTATATCTTAAATAAAAATTAAAGTATAAATAAAAAACTTGTATTTAATTAATCATCTAATTTTTCATTAATATTATTATAATAAAATCAATTTAAAACTTTTCTTTTTCATATTTTTTTCTAATAGCCTAAGTTCTTTTTATTTCTAGTTTTCTTAATATATTTCTTTATTTTGCTTTTTCTTCTGGTTTTTTGATTTAATATTTGTTTATCATTTGAATCAGAAGAAATATTTTGAGAATAATTATCTAAATAATTAGAAGAAGAACTACTTATTTTATCATCATCAAGAGGAATATTTACAGTTTGAATTTCAGAAAATTGAAAAGATTCAGAATTTGAAATTGAAGATGATGATAAAAATGAACTATTATTTTTATCATTATTTGAAGTATTTGATTTTTCTTTATTCTCATTGTTATTTTTTTCAATTTCTATTTTATTATTATTATTATTGTTTTCTTCTTTATTTTCAATGGTTATATTGATATCTTCTTCTTTTTTATTTGAATTTTCTTTTTCGGCATAATTATTTTTGTTAGATTTCCTTTTAGATTTTTTGCCTTTTTTTTTGTCATTTGTTATTTGTGATTCTGGTTTATTTAAAATATCTTCTCTTATTTCATTAAATATTTTAAATAAAGTAGAACATTTATTATTTATATTATTAATATTTTCATTATTATTATTCATATTTTCAATATTTATATCATCTTCAAAAATACTTTTTACTTTATGTTGATTAGTTTGAATTTGTTCAATTTTATAATCTTCATTCGTATCATTTATTTTTTCAATTTGTTTATTTTTCTTATTATTATAAAATTTATCGTTATTGAAATCTTCAGTTCTTATTCCCATATTTTTATATTCACTTGAATTTGAAATTGAATTTTGACTCAAACTAATTTTTCCATAAATTTCTTTAATATATTCTTCTTTTAATTGTTGAAATTCCTTTAAATAATTAGTAATATTAAAAAATATTTGAGACACACTTGTACATTCTTGAATTATTTTTTCACTTATATCATTAATACTTTCATCTCTTTTTTCAGACATTAAAGTTAAAGAAAATTTTCCTTAAGCAAAAATTAAATTTGGACAAAAAATAAAATATATTATTAAAAAATAATATTATATGTTTAATTATATATAAAATCAAAAAGATCATATTCTTAAAAAATTAATTTAAAAAAATGGAAAATTTAATTAAGGAATTAAATGAAAAATCAAAAGAGCTTGATATTGATTCATTAATTGAATCAAATTCATATATTGATTATTATTTTAAAGATGAATGGACAATTGCTTATATTGAAAGAGAATCTGGAAAAATAAAATATACTTTAAATATTTTAGGGAGTAAAAAGAACACATATACTTTCCCAGAAATAAGAAGAGATAAAGATAATATAAATCCTTTTCGAATGAATTTTTATTCTTATAATTATCTAATTAGATGTGTTATTATTAATAAAGATTATAAAGAAATGAATTTAAAATCAATTTTAAAAATATTAGAAAGTAAAGAAGAAGAAATTATTAAAAATAAGGATAGTGAAATTACTCCTTATCAAATTAATCAATTTTTATCTGGAGATATTATCGATATTATTAATAGAGTAAATATAATAAGTAATCAAAAAGATATAAATTCAAAAACTATGACAAAAATTATTGACTTAATTTTAAATTTTGTGAATTTTGTAATTAAAGTTACATTAGATAATATAGAAAAAGTTAAAATTATAATAAATAATCCACAATATAGGAAATTTATTTACATAGATAAAACTTTTTCTATAATAAATTCATTTGATATTTTATTTGGCTCTTTTGGTGAGTTTATAAATGTTATTGATGATGATAATTCAAATCAAATGGATATAACAAAGCAAATAGCAAATAATACATATTTAATACTAATAAAATGTTTAAATGATAATCAATTTGATGTACCATTATATTATTTTGATATAATTTGTAACTCTTATTCTGATTGGTTCGTTGATCAAATTGATAGTTATAATGTAAATGATATTATTAAAGCTTATGAAGAAAGCATTCTTCATTTAACTGAAAATGAATTAAAAAATATTAAAAAATCAAATTTAATTATTGATATTAATAGAAGAATAACCGATAATTTATTTAAAAATAAAAATGAAGAAATTTATGATAAATTAAATTATGATTATGTTTATAGATGTTTAAATAGTCAAATTTTAGAAAAAAAAATAGTGGCTGTTAATATTATTTGTGAATTAATATCTAATAAAGGGAAAATTAGGAGTTTTAATGAAAGATTTGAAAAATATTTAATAAAAGAAAAAAATATTTTATCTATATTTTTAGGAGAAAGTGTTCATGATGAAGTTTTAAAAAGAACTAAAATTATTTTCCATCATTTAGCAAATTTGGATCAAATACCAGATAATATTATTAAACAATTAATTGATAATAAAAAATCAATTTTAATTCAAAAAATTATTTCTGATATTGTGAGTGTTTTACCAATTGAAAAAAGAAATAAAATATTTAATGAATGTTCAAAAGGAATGGATTTATCAATTAATGATAATATAGAATTTATTAAAACTTTAACTGATAATTCTTTGAATTATTTATATTTAAACCAAGAAGAGAAAAAAATTATAAAAGAAAGTGAACCTAATTTATATGGAATAGATACTCTTTATAATTATATAATAAAATTTAATGATAGAAATCCTCAAAAAAATAATATTTCAATAGCAATTGATGCTCTTGTTCATATTCTATCAAATCCATTTACAGTGAAAGATTCTATTATATATACTTATCTTGATAAAATATTTAATAATATAAAAGAAGATGAAACTCATAATAGTATTGTTCAATCAATAAAATTAATAAAAAGAATATTCGAAGAATGTTTTGAAAATAGAATTTCAAAAGAAAATTATTTACAAAATTTAAATGAAAAATATGATATAATTACATTATTTGTAAATGATTTATCAAGATATATAAATAATATAAATAAAGGAGATAAAGATTTTAAATTTAATAATAGTGAAATTTATGAAGGAATTTATTCTCATTTCATCAATATAAAAGTAAGATTAATTATAATTTTTTTCTTTGTAAAAGGTGAAGATATGAAAATTTCTCTTGAATTAAAAGGAAAAGAACATTTAGAAAATTTATTTAAAGATTTTATGTATTTACAAAATGAAAAATGCATTCTATTTGATTATTTTAATAGTTATGTAGCCTTTAATCCAGATAAAGAGACTCTTGACTATTTTTTTAAAGTAATCTTAAGAAATCCAGATTATATAAATTTAAAAGAAATAAATGAAAAAAAATTATTAAATTTAATCATTACAAGTTTTAAAAGAATAAATTATTTAAATGAAAGTATTATTTATGATGGAAAAAATGATCGAGTTAAATCAGATAAAATTGAAGGAATTGATGTATTATATGAAATATTATTAAACAATTCAAATCCAAATTTTATAGATATAATATGTAAAGAATTAACAATACTATGTTTGTATTTATTTGATTATTCAGTTTCTTTCTCAGAAAATTTTTGGAAAAATTATATTAATGATATAACAACAAAATTAAATAATTGTATAAAAACTGATAATAAAATAGGAATTAATGCCTTAGTAGATTTAATTGATTGTATTTATTCATCAGCTTGTAATTTTCAAGGTATTATTCCAGAAAAAAAAGACATTCAAAGTGCAGGTCCCGAAAGTGAATTATATCATTTTTATTGTGAAGATAGACAAAAACATGAATATAGAATTAAAGTTGGTTTAAAAGAAAATTTATTTAATGTAAGATGGAGAATTGCTTATTATTATGATATTAACGTTAATGATGTTGTCTTCACTGATTTAAATGGGAATAAATATAATTTTATTTATGATTTTTATAAATTTATGGATTTATTTCCTTATAAAAATTATTCTAATGATTCAAATAATTATAAATGTGTTTTTGTTAAAGGTGAAAAAAATCAATTATTAAAATTAGAAACTAATCCTAAAAGTATTATTGAAAATGATGAAAATATTATTAAAAATTTTTTGGAATTATTAACTGAGAAAAATAAAGATGAAGAATGTAAAGAAAAAGTATGGAAATTATTTAATAAATTACCAAATGATTATTATATTGAAAAAAAAATAGTTCAATTATTTAAAAAATGTGATGATAATGAAGTTAATGTAAAGGAATTATTTATTAATGAAATTTATCTTGTTGCTTATACTTTTTTATGTATGAGAGAATATTTAACTAAAAATAAAGAAAATGAAAAAGAATTATTAACATATTTTATAGAACATTATAAAGTAGATGAAATTATAAATGAAATTTTTGACAACTTTAAAATTAATACTGATAAAGAAGTTAAAGATAAAAATAATTTTATTAATTTCTATTTTTTAAATAATTTACTTTATATTCTAAATAAAATTTATTATATTAAAGGTTGTAAACAAGTTGATGAAAAATTGTGTGGAAAATTGACTTCAATTATTTATGATATTTTAATAATTGAAGAAGATATTAATAATAAAGAAGACGCTCATTTATTAGACTATAATAGTCCAATTTTTAAAAAGTTTCTTAATAAAATAAGTTCAAATAAAATTGATTTGGAAGAATATAATAATGAAAATGAATATGAAGATGATAAAAGTGTTTTTACAAATACTTTTATTTTTAATGAATATGAAAATTTTATGAACGAAGAACAATTTTCATTACATTTTAAAATTTTAATTGAAATATTTGATTTTATTAAATTTATGTTTAATGATAAGACAAATTTGTATTTACAATATTTAATGAATAACGAAAAATTATTTAATTCAATATTCATTAATGCATTTATAAATTGTAAAAACATTTATAGCCAAAAAGTCCTTTTTAAATTTTTATATCAATCTTTATTTTCTGATAAAAATTCATTAGATTTAATCAATAAATATTTAAATTTAATGTTTACTCCAAAAAATTTTACTTATATTTTACATAATGATAAAACAGGAATTTACTTTGATTCAATATCAAATATAATAACAAGAAATATTGAAGAAGGAAATAAATATAATTGCCAAAATAAAGTAATATTAGAATTAGCCATAGATGATATAATAGATTATATTAAAAAAAATTTTGAGAATACAAATGAAGAAAATGAAATAAGAGTTTCAATAGGAAGTAAAATAAATTTATTAAGTAATATAATCCTTTTAACTCCTGAGGAAACAATTCCATATATTTTAGATAACGACATTTATCATTTATTTTTAGAAAAATGTATTTATAATAAATGTAATGAAAAATCTTTAATTTCACATCAGCCTTTATGTCAAACATATTCTTCTCAAATGGCAATATATAAATTAATATTAAATTTAATAAAACAAAACCCTGAAAATTGTAGAAACTTATATAAAAAAATAATATCTAAACTAAATAATTTTCATCGATTAGGTTTTTGGAAAAGTGATACTATACAGAATTGGAAAATCTCTTATTCAAAAGATATAAAAGGTGATTTTTGTGGATTAAAAAATTTAGGAGCAACTTGTTATTTAAATAGTATACTTCAAATGTTTTATAATATTCCAATGTTAAGAGAAACTATTTTAAGTATTGAATGTGATGAAAATTTTCCTTTATTATATAGTTTACAAATATTATTTTCAAGTTTAAAAACATATGAATGTCAATATTATAATCCAAGGGATTTTGTTGTGTTAAATGAATTAAATTTAAATGAACAAATGGATGCTGATGAATTTTATGGAAGATTAATTGATTCAATTGAAAAAGAAATTAATAGTTTATATTCTAAAGAAAAAGATAAAAAAGAAGATAATAAGGATAATAAAAATGAAAATGATGAATCTACTATAGACTCAAATTTAAAAGGTAAACAATTAGAAGATGAAGAAAAAAAAATAGATGAAAATAAAGAAATAAAAAGTCAAGAAGAGGATAAAACAGAAAAAGAAAAAATAATAAATCCATATAAATCATTATTTAGTTATTTCTTTGGTGGAAATTATGTAGATGAATTATCATTTGAATGTGGTCATAAAAGATACAATGAATTTTTTTATAATAGTATTCAATTAGATATAAAAAATTATGGAAATTTATATGAATCTTTAGATAATTATATTAAGATTGAAACAATGGATGGAGACAATAAAATAAATTGTGATGATTGCAAAGCCAAAAAATCTTGTAATAAAAGACAAATATTTAAAAATCTACCAAATATTTTAGTAATAGTTTTAAAAAGATTTGAATTTGATTATGATAATATGATAAAATATAAATTAAATGATTACTTTCAATTTCCAATTGAATTAAATATGAAAGATTATTTAATTGAAGAATCAAAAGAAAAGAATTTTGAATATAATTTAAAAGGAATTGTTATTCATTTAGGAACAAGTGAAATTGGTCATTATTATGATTTAATCAAAACTGAAAATGGAAAATGGTATCAATTTAATGATACAAATGTTAAAGAGTTTAATGAGAAATTTATCGCTACAGAAGCTTTTGGTTCTATTGAATTAGATGAAGATTTTTATAAAAGTTATAATATTAAAAATAATAATAATAATAATAATGCTTATATTTTAATGTATCAAAAAAAAAACTTTGAAAGAGACTTTATGAACGGTGATTATAATCAAAATTTTAGTACTAAATTAGCTGAACCTCCTTATGATAAATTATCTAATATAAATCAGAAAATTTTAGATAATATTAATATTGAAATGTATCAATATTGGGTCGCCAAAAATATTTCTTCTGTACAATATCAATATTTTGTTTTGGAATTAGTAAAAATGGATGTTTGTAGATATTATAAGAATATGAAAATTATTGATGATTTAGAATATGATTCTTTATTTACTACTTATCTTTCTATGAAAAAATCTGATTTTTTTATGGATAATTATAAAGTACAACAAAATTCTTATGTTGAAAAAGAACCTATTGTTAAAGAAGAAAATGATTTAATATTTAAATTTTTTTTATTATATTTTTTTACTGTTCTTTTGAGATTAAAAGATAAATTTTATTTACAATCTTATACAGAAAATTTGAAGATTTATATTAATAATAATTTAAATTATGCTAAATATATTCTGGAAGAATTTTCTCAAATTGAGGTAATAAATGAATATATAATATATTCTCTACCAAACATTCAAAGAATAATTTGTGGAATTATTAGTCAATGTTTATTAAAAATTTATGATGAAAAAGACGATAATTTTATACTTTTATTTATGAATTCAATTATAATTATTATTAATGATTTAATAAATAAATGTAATATTGAATTTGTTTATGTAATATTATTTGAAATTCTTTGTCTTAATTCAAAATATAGAATTGAATTAATCAATTTAAAATATGATACTTACATTGAAAATTATTATAATAATAATAGAGAACTTCCAGAAGAAGATTTCTATAAAAAAGAAAATTTCAATTTATTAAAAAGTACTCATCATATATTAATTGATAAAAGTATGAAAAGTGAATATTTACCTCATGAAAAATCTACTTATTCTGAAGAATTATATGAAAATAAACATCAAGATTTGATTAAATTAAAGAGAAATGACAAATTTTTTCATAATATTTATTTGCTTCTTTCACATGAAAAAAATAATAATTCACAAGAAGAAATAGATAGTTAATAATTTTTATATATTATAATTTTTGGTACATTCGTTTATTTAACAAATTAATTAATTAAATTTATAAATGAAAAATAATATTAAAAATAACTTAACTAATCAAAAGTTACTTCATTTAAGGGAAAATTGTGAAAAATATTTATTGAAGAATAAAAACGCAAATAAGAAAATCTCATTAATTTCTTTTTTTTCAAGTACTAATCCAATTAAAAATATTTATTTAGATTTAGCATTTAATGCTTATCAAAAATCATTCCGAATAAATATTTATTTTTTATTTTTATTTTTATTTTGTCAATTATCTCAAATATTATTTTCATTTATAGATTTAGACAAAAAAAATAAATATAAAAAAAGAACAATTATTTCAGAATTTATTACTTTAGCAATATTATCTTTATTTATTGTATTATTATTTGTAAAAAAAAATAGAGAAAAAAAAACATTTATATTATTTTTTTCATGGATAATTTTTTTTGATTGTATGATAAATCAATTAATTGTAATTTATAATAATGAAAATGGAAAAGAAGAAATATATTTATCTAAATTTTATTATAATTTAATAATGCCACATTTTCTAATGATAATAATGATAACAGCAAATATGAGTCTTCACTTTGGTCATTTTTTTGTAATATTCTTTATTGATGTTTTCTTACTTGTAATATTAAGTATTATAAATTCAAAAAATCACTTTTATCATCATATTAATATTATTTTTTGTGTTGGAATAATTACTTCTTTTCAATCATATAAATTTGAATTATGTTTTAAAATTTTATTTGATTTTTGCATTGAAAAATATTATTCTTATTTAATTGATGAAGATATAATTAATAATAGTAGTATTGGTGTTTGTTTAACTTCTGATGATTTTGAAATTCTAAATATGAATAATGAAATGGAAGAAAATCATGAAATTTATGAATTAGATAATGAAAAAAATAAAAAATATCTTTTATTTAATTTACTTTATCAAAAAAGATATTATGAAAATGAAAAAGAAAGTGAAAAATTAAATTTATTTCAAGTTATTGAAGAAGTAACTTCAAATTATATTTCAAGAGGAAAAATTGAAGATTTAAAATATTTCATTTCATTAGGTAAATTTAAAACTGAACGAGGAACAAAGCTTTTTGATATTAAATTTAAAAGAATTTATTCAAATGAAGAAAAAAATAACAGCCGAAATAGAAAGCATATAAATAATAAATATGAAATAGAAAATAATAACACAACTAAAGTAATTAATATGTTAAATTTAAGTGATTTAATTCAATTTAATACAAATCAAAAATCAAAAAGTTTTTTTACTATTTCAACGAATCAAACATCAAATATAGATTCAGAAAATTCAATTCAAAACTCAAAACCATTTAATTATAAATTTGTGTTTACTTTAATTACAGAAAATAGAAAAGAATTAAGAATAAATGTTGAAAAAATGTATCAAAGATTAATATTAACTAAAATAGAAGAAGAATTTAAAAAACCTGTTAAATGTTTAAAAGATTTAATTGATAAAATAATAAATGAAAAAGAAAATAATGAAGATAAAGAAAAAGATAATAGTGATTCTTTACCTGATTTAATGTTTCAAAGAGAAAAAACTAATAAAAGTAGTAGATTTAAAGAATTACAAAAAATTTATTCTGATGAAGAAAAAAGAAGTATATCATCAATTCAATCAGGTTCTGAAAATAATATATATAATAATATAGAAACTTTTGCTTTTATAAAATATATTGTAGAAACAATAAAATTAACTGTTTTAGATTTAAGAGAATATATTATTATTCATAGTTTTATTAAAAAAATAAATGAAAAATTTGAATATCAAAAATATATATTAGGAGATTTAAGAGATTATATTGAAGGAATATCAAATGCATATTTAAATATAATGGAAAAAAATTTAAATATAATAACAAGAATGGATATAAATTTAACAAAAAGATCATTTGAAACAGATCCAGATAAATTTAATCAAATATTATCAAATTTAATAAGAAATGCAATAATAAATACAAAAGATAAAAACAATATATATATAGATATAGAAAAAATGAAAGAAAATGATTTAAAGCATTTTGATTTTGATTCAACAAATAATTTTTTTATAAAATCAAATACAATAAGATCAAATACTTGTTTATCAAATTCTCCACTTAATTCTCATCAAAATACTTATTTAGAATTAGGATTAGTTATAACAATAGAAGATACCGGAGAAGGAATTAGTAGAAATTTAAAAAATAATTTTAATAATGAAGGTGATAATTTTTATAGGATTGATACTAATGATACTAAAATTGATACTAATGATGATATTAAAGAAAATACAATTAAAGAAAGTAAAAGAAATAAAGGTCTTGGAACTGGATTAAAAATTTGTAAGAAATTATCTGATGAAATTGGTATTAAATTAAAATGCCAAATTAAATCTAATAATCAAGGAACTATATTTAAAATTTTGTTAAAGACAGAATTGTTAGATTAAAGATCTTTAAGGGAATGTTTATATTTATTTTTTCTTTCATTAATTTTTTAAATAAATTGTATGTTTTTATTTATTGTGGTATAAATAATTTAATTAATTATATATTGAATGTTGATAAATTAGAATTTTTTTTATTTTCTTTTTTTTAAAATAATACATGAAAATTTTTAAGATAAAATTAAGAGAGTGATTTTAGAAAGAAATTACAGTTAAATAATGTTTCAAAATAATATTCTTAATGTTTTATGATGAAACAAGAAAAGAAATTATGTATTTTTTCTTATTACATAACTGAATTA
>JAEEGK010019717.1_pt1 | contig 14431 bp, 15 predicted proteins | sample 8958771 | NCBI WGS metagenome assembly JAEEGK01 (sample SAMN16246547, study PRJNA631951) | gut metagenome | biome: gut microbiome; feature: rumen; material: SC-attached | host: Bos | place: Iran: Karaj | collected 2018-10
CGCGAGCTGGGTTCAGAACGTCGTGAGACAGTTCGGTCCCTATCCGGCGCGGGCGTAGGATATCTGAGAGGAGCTGTCCTTAGTACGAGAGGACCGGGATGGACGGACCGCTGGTGTATCAGCTGCACCGCCAGGTGCATAAGGCTGGGTAGCCACGTCCGGAAGGGATAAACGCTGAAGGCATCTAAGCGTGAAGCCCCCCTCAAGATGAGATATCCCTCCTTTATGGAGTAAGACCCCTTGGAGAGTACGAGGTTAGATAGGCACAAGGTGTAAGCATGGTAACGTGTTCAGCTGATGTGTACTAATAGGTCGAGGGCTTATCCAAACTAGGAAAACTTGCTGAGGTTTTATCGAAGCTAGTTTGAGTGTTGTTCTGGCGAGGCTGTATTTTAGCCGAGAGCAGAACTTCCGATTAAGCAATTAGGGAAAATGGATCAAAGATAATTTCAGTGTTCGGTTTTGAAGGTACAAATTTTTTAGTATAATCCTCCTTAGCTCAGTCGGTAGAGCATTCGGCTGTTAACCGAAGTGTCGTTGGTTCGAGTCCGACAGGGGGAGCTGAGCAACAACAATCTTGATCGGTGGTCGTGCTAAGCGATCACAAAACGATCACAAAGCACTTGGCTCCGTGGTCAAGCGGTCAAGACATCGCCCTTTCACGGCGGTAACACGAGTTCGATTCTCGTCGGAGTCATCTTTGGTGACATAGCCAAGCGGTAAGGCATAGGTCTGCAACACCTTGAGCGGCGGTTCAAATCCGCCTGTCACCTCTAAAACCTATGAACATTCATTGTTCATAGGTTTTTTTGTGCTATAATTTATTCATCTATTGTATTTGGAGGTAAGGTATGGCAGAAGAAACAATGAAGGATTTTATGGATGAGATCGACAAATCCCTTCTTAAAGGAAAGGACGGAGACGGTTTCATCTGGGACAAGCTTCACGAACTTTTAGACTCCGGTGAGTACGTGGATGTAGAAGTTACAGAAGCAGTCAAGGGCGGCGTAGTCGCATTCCTTGAGGGAAAAAGGGGATTTATTCCTGCATCCAAGCTCTCTCTTTCATATATAGATGAAGAGAAGCTTCCTGAGTTTGTAGGCAAGACGCTCAAGGTAAAGGTAATTACCGTAGATGAAGAAGATGACAAGCTGGTTTTGTCAGCCAAGGACTATCTGAAGGAGCAGGAGGAAGCCAAAAAGGCAGAGGCAGTATCCAAGGTTCAGGTTGGCCTTGTCACAGAAGGCGTTGTAGAGAGTCTTCAGAACTACGGCGCATTTGTTAAGCTGGAAAATGGCACGTCCGGACTTGTGCATATTTCTCAGATCTGCAATCAGAGAATAGCTCATCCGTCATCAGTTCTTAAGGTTGGCCAGACCGTTAAGGTTAAGGTAACAGCCATTAAGGATGGCAAGCTCAGTCTCAGTATCAAGGCAGTTGACGAGATCGGAGCAGAGGAAGTAACAGAAGAAAAGATAGACTTTAAGAGTGAGGGAGAAGCAACAACATCTCTTGCAGATCTTCTCAAGAAGGCAGGTTTCTGATAAGGAGGCATTGTAATGGAAGATATTAGCAGGCTCAAGGAACTTATTGACGACTCTGAAAGAATAGTTTTCTTTGGCGGAGCAGGTGTTTCGACAGAAAGTGGCATACCTGATTTCAGGAGTAAGGACGGTCTGTACAATCAGCACGATGTCAGATTTGATATGTATCAGCCGGAATATCTTTTAAGCCACAGCTGTCTTGTGTATGAACCAAAGGTATATTATGAGTTCCACAGACAGAAGATGGACACCAGGAATATCGAACCAAACAATGCACACAAATATCTTGCCGCTCTGGAAAAGACCGGCAAGCTTAAAGCGGTTGTAACTCAGAATATTGACGGACTTCATCAGAAGGCCGGCAGCAAAGTTGTCTATGAGATTCATGGCAGCGCGCTGCGCAATTATTGTATGAGCTGCGGAAAAGAGTATCCGGAGGATTATATCTTTACGTCCACAGAGCCAATACCAAAGTGCAGCTGTGGTGGGACTATAAGGCCTGATATCACCCTTTACGAAGAAGGCCTTCCGGATGATCAGGTGGATGGAGCTATCAATGCCATAGCATCTGCTGACATGCTTATAATAGGAGGAACATCGCTTTCAGTTTATCCCGCGGCATCATTTATCAACTATTTCAGAGGAAAAAATCTTGTAGTAATAAATGAGAGTGAGATAAATGTCGCCAGAGCCCAGAATACGCTGATTATTAGGCAAAGAATCGGAAAAGTATTTACTGAACTGGCAGCACTACAGGGAATAGAATTATAAAAAAACACTTGCGCCTTTAGTGATAATATGATAATATATCAACCTGTGATAAATTCCTTGTCACTTGACTGAAACAAGTGGCCAGAGACCAAAAGGAGGTAACTAAAGGCATGAACAAATACGAATTAGCCGTTGTTGTTAGTGCAAAGATCGAAGACGACGCAAGAACCGCAGTCATCGAGAAGGTAAAGAGAACTATCGAGAAGCATGGTGGTCAGATTACCAACATCGATGAGTGGGGCAAGAAGAAGCTTGCATACGAGATCGAGAAGATGACAGAAGGCTTCTACTATTTCATCCAGTTCGATGGTGAGCCCACTTCTCCCGCTGAGATCGAAGCTCGCATGAGAATCATGGACGGCGTCATCAGATATTTATGCGTTAAGAACGAGGCATAATAGAAGAGGACGAAAAATATGAACAAAGTTATACTATGTGGACGTTTAACAAGAGACCCTGATGTAAGATACTCACAGGGAGATACAGCTACAGCAGTAGCAAGATATACACTTGCAGTAGACAGAAGATTTTCCAGAAGGGATCAGCAGGACGCTCAGACAGCAGATTTTATCGGTATCGTAGCATTCGGTAAGGCTGGCGAGTTCGCTGAGAAGTATCTCAAGAAGGGCACTAAGGTTATCGTAACAGGACGCATCCAGACCGGTAGCTATACCAACAAGGATGGCGTTAAGGTATACACAACTGATGTAGTTGCAGAGGATCAGGAATTTGCAGAGTCCAAGAACTCAGCCGGTTCCAATGGTGGCAATTATGGCGGAGGAGATTTCCATCCTGCCGGCAATGAGCCAGCACCTGCTGCAGCAGGCGACGGCTTCATGAATATCCCTGACGGAATTGATGAAGAGCTGCCTTTTAATTAAAAGGAGGAATTTACAATGGCTTTCACAAAGTCTGATAAGTCCGATGCTCCTGTAAGGAGAAAAGGCGGAATGCACAGAAGAAAGAAAGTTTGCGTTTTCTGTGGCAAGGATAATGTAATTGATTACAAGGATACAGCTAAGCTTAAGAAGTTCGTTTCTGAGAGCGGCAAGATTCTTCCCAGAAGAATCACCGGTAACTGCGCTAAGCACCAGAGAGAGCTCACTTCAGCAATCAAGAGAGCACGTCATCTAGCACTTATGCCTTACGTAGCTGAGTAATCAGTACTGAAGAAAATTATAAGAGACACTTTTTAGAAGAGATTCTAAGAAGTGTCTTTTTTTAATTCCTTCCTCTAACCTGAGTTAATCGTCAAAAACAAAACTTTGGAGGAAGAGAAAATGGCAAAAATCATCGCAATCGCAAATCAAAAGGGCGGGGTGGGTAAGACAAGAGTAATAACAGTGATTATTGGATAAGTAAGATTTCAAGGAACCGCGAACGTGATAATGAGATTAATAAAAAACTTCTTTTTGAAGGGTTGACAGTAATACGGTTTTGGGGGAATGATATTATAAAACACACGGAAGAATGCATAAAAGTAATAGAAGAAACCATATTTGCAATTCGGATGTATACTTATTTTGAAGATGATTTTGAAGAAGATGAGAATGAATAAAGTTTATTTACAGATGTTAAGAGAACTATGCTTTAGGTATATACCAGATGATATATCTTTTCCTGAGGGAAGTGATGCGGAAAGCAAATATTTACACCGAGAGAGGAATGTATGAAGAAAAGAATTGCCAACTTATTAACAATATGCATGACAGCAATCTGCCTGACGGCCTGTGCTTCCGGAAGTGGAACATCAGGTGAGGAAACAGCAGAGGTGGCTGCTAGCAGTGAAACGGACAGTGCTGAGGCGGACGGGAACGAAGGGAAAGCAGCCGCTGAATCGTCTTCGGAAGAAGAGCCTGCGTCAGAAAAAGCGAATTCTGATATCATCGATGTTACCAATCCATCGATTTATATGCTGGAGCCGCTTGGCAATGATTTGATGAATGTCTGGTTCAACTACACAGCTGACGGAGAGCTTAAGCTCGACTCACTGCAGAATTATGACTACGGCTTTGGGGGCTATGAGGAGGATTTCAGCGATGTTGCTGAGGTGTTTACAGCAGATGTGGATGGCGACGGTACTAATGAGCTGATAGTCCGCCTCTATGTCTATGGGAACAATTTCAGTGACGGCGCAGGAGACGTACATGTAGTAAAAGTGACCCGGGACGGAACTGAAGAAATCTTCTCCATGGGCGGAGGAGCATCAGGAGAGTATAAGTACGCATATAATACTCCTGACGGCAGAGATGTATTCGCAACTGAGATAGAGGATAATAAGCTTTACTTGCTTACCGGTGAAAAGGACGGGCCTCAAATTACCACATATAAATACCTGGTCCAATATGATGGAAAAGAGCCTGTCTATACCGCAATGAATGATTCTGATGCTGAACCTGAATCCGGCGATCAGATGCAGGACGGTGTTCTGACCATCAATTTTGGAGTAGAGGATATGTCGATCTGCGGCATAACCTTGGACATGATGAAGACGATGACACCGGAACAGCTGGTGGAAAAAGTGAAAGAGACCCCTGGCGTACTGGTTACAGATAAACCGTATTTGGAATTGAAGAATACTGACCCAAAGAAGTACGAAAAGATACATTGCAGTATTAGTGATCAATCGGATCAAGCAATCTTTAGGCTTCATTATGATCAGATTGAAAGCTCTTTTGCAGGAGCTAGACTGTTTGCACGGCAGGAAGCAAAGTATGGAGCAATGATACAAGTGGATTTTGCTGAACAGCCCTTTAATGATGCTTACATATCAGGCACCAATCTTTCGAGACAGACCACCAGGGAAGAAATATGCAGCTTGCTGAAGCTTGATGATATACAAAGAATCGGATACAGCGTTCCGAAAGAACAGCTGGACAGACTGGATTTCCACTACATGGTTGATTCAGGAATTCAAACATCCGACGGTTCCCCATGCCCGTCATTTAGTGTTTACGGCCGAGCTGACGCTGAAAGCGGTATAATAGCGCAGTACAATGTGGATGAGGATCTGTATTCATTCGAATACGTGTTTGACGAATCTGATCATCTTGAATGGATGATAATTCTGGTGCCCAGAGAATAAACATAAATACATAATTGCAATAACATGTTTTACCGAAGGAACCGGAGTGTGCGCCACCTATGCTTCTGCATTTAACTGCATGGTTCATGCGCTGCCCTTTGATCCGGTGACTCAGTGTGTAGACTACGGTAATGCCAACCCTTTAAACGTTGCGACAAGATACGTTCATAATAGCGAGCACGGATGGTCTGCAATCAAGATTGATAATGGCTGGCACGCGTTAGATATTACTTTTTATGACAATAATAATGGCGCCAGGCAGCCCGAGTACTTAGATATGGGCGCTGCAGCTCTGAATGACGGTAAGCATTCTGATTACTATTTGATATACGAGTAATCCAAGAAGTGCATCCATGGGAAAAGAGCTGATTTCTAAGCTAGCATTTTATGTCCGATAAAAACTTTGTCAATAATCTATATGAAAGATTTAGGAAAGAGATGGTAGTAATACCATCCTTTTTTTGGTAATAAAGCGTGTATGACTATTCTTGGTGCGGTGGCACTAGATAGTAACTGGGACTTTGATAAGATCCAAAATGTTGCTGAGGTTATGCTTCGCCCAGATTCTATTTTGGACAATGGTGAAGAAGCTGATTATGTTGGCTTGATTTATGAATGGGAAGCAAAGAAAAATGGATGCCTTCCGTACTTTATGTATTTTGATGGAACACCATCACGAGCATGGTATAAACTTGAAGAGCATGTGATTTATGATATGAACCAGAGTACCTACGCTCATAATAACTATAAGGGTGGAATACGTTTTGGAATATTTCTTTTATAAAGCTTTTATTTTTTAACAGTATTACGTTCATATTAAAATATAATAGGGATAGAATGGAGGCGTCAGTGACAGATTGTCTTGGTTATGTGTTAGCCAATATAGCATGTATCGTCTTTTTGTGCATAGTTTTATTCACACTTGAAAAGGGCATTGATAAGCAGGTTTCAACTTTATTTCTTGCGCGGATAATGATGCTTCTTATAGGCTATTTTGCATCAGATTCAGTGTGGATTTTATTTGAATGCGGAGTTTTTCAGTGTGGCAAGACAGTAATGTATGTGCTCACGATAATTCCTTATGTGTGTCTGTTGACCACAGCATGGTTCTGGTATATCTACTGTGATATTGTTCAGGGAAACACAAAGATTCTTACCTGGACGAGCTTTTTTATACATGCATTACCATTTTTGGCTGCAATTATCATTCTTGTAATAGGCATTTTCACAGATTATCTCTTTATAATTGATGATAACGGATTTCTGGAGTATGGTTTTCTGTACGCTGTTTTATTGAGCATCCCGTTCGGATATCTGTTGTCTTGTTCCGTAAAATCTTTTTATAGAGCCTTTACCAGTAATAAGTACTATGACCACAGTCTTTACATAGCTATGGGAGTGTTCCCTATAACTCCTATGGTGTGTGGCGTGTTACAGGCTTTTTTCCTGACTGTTCCAATTATGTGTTATGGTGCGACGGCTGCTGTATTATTACTATATTTGACAGCTACAGAAAACAGGATTTCAAAAGACTCGCTGACCAATATCAATAACCGTCAGGAAATGAATAGATATCTTACGCAAAAGATGAAATCCCGGACACCAAAGCTGGATTTGTATCTGATGATATTGGATGTAGACCATTTTAAAGGCATCAACGACAGATATGGGCACGTAGAAGGCGACAGAGCATTAGTGATAGTTGCGAAGGCTTTAGAAATATCGTGCCAGGATGCTAAAAACAGAGCATTTTTATCAAGGTTTGGAGGGGATGAATTCATAGTCGTCCTTGAAGCCGAAAATGAGCAGCAGGTCAACGAAATTGCTGAATTGATCCGCGAAAACATTACAAAGTTAAATGAAGAATCCGGGGCAGCCTTTAAACTGGAGGCCTGCATAGGGTATGCCAGATATGACTTTGATAATCCGGTAACTATTCCGCAGCTGATAGCCCAAGCTGACGAAAAACTATATGAGATGAAGAAAAATCGATAAAGAAGACATAGAGGCGCTTCCCGGAAGAAATTCCGGGAAGTGCTTTTTATTAAAGTTTTACATAATTTCGCCCCGCAATCCATGTTATCACGTTTATAATAGATATAGAGTTTTGTTTTAGGAAGGAGCTTTTTATGGAAGATAGCATAGTAGTAGGGCTTTCTGTCGGATTTAACCTGTTATACTCCCTTGGGCACTATATTCTGGTATCCTTGGGATATTTCAAGATATTTAAAAAGTGCGGAGTAAAAGGAATCTACGGCTTTGTTCCGATTCTCAGGGAATATAACATAGGCCTTTGCGCCAACAGAGAAAAAGAGGGCAAGACCTACACCGTTTTATGGGGCTTGGTCTATCTTCTGCAGATCATCGTCCTGGCCTTTAAGCGGAAGTCTCCGGAGGCTCTTGTAATTTCCGTTTTGTCAATTGCCATAGGAATAGCCATGATTATTTACCTCGTCAGGATCTATAACGGCCTGATAGAGGTCTTTGGTAGAAATAAGCGCTGGATGGTGGCCTTTGTCCTTGTTGAGTCTCTGACTGTCATGATCTGGGGCTTCTCTTCCAAATTCGTCCCCAAGAAGCAGGTATTTAATCCTAAGACAGTAGACAGCGCCAAGGTTTCGGACACTCATCTTGATACCATTGATGACGGACTTACAGTCAACATCAAAGAGCGCACAGCCTTTGATTTCTTCAGGAAAAAGATATTACTGAAGGACATCCACATGACTATTCCCAAGGGACATATGGTATTGCTCCTGGGCGGCTCCGGTGCCGGAAAGACCACCTATCTCAACGCCGTTACAGGCTATGAGAAGGCCGATGCCACCATCGAGCTGGGCGGTCAGGACATTTACAAGGACTACGCCAAGATGAAATACGATGTGGGCTTTGTCCCCCAGCAGGACCTCATGCGCGGCAATGACACGGTGCTCATGACCCTCTTTGACGCGGCATCCTTGAGGCTTCCTTCCAATGTCTCCTTTAAGGAGAAGCGCAAAAGAGTCCGCGAGGTGCTTGAGGAGTTTGGCCTTGCAGCAATCAGTAACAGCCTCGTTGAGAAACTCTCGGGAGGTCAGAGGAAGCGACTTTCCATCGCCATGGAATTCATATCGGATCCCACGCTCTTTATCCTGGATGAGCCTGATTCGGGTCTTGACGGAGTTGTGGCCAGAGGCCTGTTTGAGAAGCTCAGAGCCATAGCTGATCAGGGCAAGATAGTTGTAGTCATCACCCATACCCCGGACAGAGTTATCGATTTGTTCGACGATGTTATTGTGCTTGCCAAGGATGCCGGCAGAACCGGACGACTTGCCTGGTACGGTCCTATTCAGGAAGCCAGGGAGTTCTTTGGGAAGGACACTATGGAGGAAATTCTCCTGTCCATAAATCAGAAGGAAGAGGGCGGAGAAGGAAGAGCGGACGAGTACGTGGAGAAATATGCAGACCGTCTGCAGGAAGCAGTGGGGTGATGGCATGAAGATCAAGAATACAAGACATACAGGTCGAGTACCTCAGACCTTTATATATCTGGGTAAGCTGTTTAGGATGTTCATCTTCCAAAATGACTGGAAGGTGCTCCCTATGTCAGCAATTATCGCAGGTCTCGTCTCTTTTGCCGTGGGGAAAAATCTCTACAGGACTATGGAAGGCACACTGACGGGGAGTTTCGCAGTGGCATGCATCTGCATCTGGAACGGGTTCTTTAACTCCATCCAGGTTATATGCAGGGAGAGACACATCCTGAAAAGAGAGCATAGATCCGGACTGCACATCAGCTCCTACGTGGCTGCTCACGTGATATATCAGGCGGTTCTGTGCATATTGCAGTCGGTTATCACCATCGCAGTCTTAAGGACCACGGGAGTTAAGCTGCCGGACAAGCCGATGATCACGGGCTGGGCCCTTGTGGACTTTGGACTTACGCTGTTCTTTATTACTTTCTGCTCGGATATGATGGCGCTGATGGTTTCGGCCCTCGCCAAGACTACAACAACGGCCATGACGGTGATGCCCTTTCTTCTGATATTTCAGCTGATCTTCTCGGGAGGATATTTTAATCTTCCGGAACAGGCCATGCCCATCACCTACGCAACAGTGGCGAAATGGGGGCTTACGGCCCTTTGCAGTCAGGGAGATTACAACTCGCTCCCCATGGTCAGCATCTGGAACAGCGCCTATAAAATGAAGGATATCGAGGTGGACGGCGAAAAACCTGTGCTGGAGATGCTAAAATACGCTGAGGATAACGACCTCAGGGAGGAAATCCTGATGCAGAGCGGTCAGCAGAATCAGTCACCGGAGTATGTCTTTGATCCCAATATAGTTAAAAGGTGCTGGAGGTGGTTGCTGTTGTGGACGTTCATATATGTGGTCATAGGCACGCTGTCGCTGGAGTTCATAGACAGAGACAGACGCTAGCAGGACACTAAAACATTATTTCACTTTCGCCTGCTAAAGCGAATAATTATTCCAATTTTGACAATTAGTATTCGGAATTTCACAGTTATTTCACACTTGGAAACTAATTTGGGATTAATATTATCCTTATGAAGATAACAGACATCCCGCAGACAACTGAATTAATGCTTCAACTGACGATAGATGGTCTTCCACATACCTGTAGGACCACTGTTCTCACGGCCTATGGAGACGGCTTGCTGGTATCCACCGTTATGCACAATGGAAAAGCAGTCGGCTTTTGCTCCGGCGGTACCTTTGAGTTCACCAGGCCCTGCACACATGAGATACACAGATTTCATGTGGAGTCCGTTTCAAGGATAGAGCTTGGAAGCACCCATTTCCACCTACTCAGGGGGCAGGATACAGCGGTGACCGGCCAGCAGCGAAAGGCTGAGAGATATATGGTCCAGCGCATGGGAACGGCGGTGATAAACTACACCAGGACCATTAACGTCATCGTAAACGACATCTCCATGCGAGGAATATCACTTCTGGTGGGACAGGAGCAGAAGTGCAAGGTGGGCGATGAGATCAGGCTCAGCTTCTTTACCAGCGGAGTGGCCAGACGTCTTACCCTTCAGTGCAAGGTGGTGAGATTGTTCAATGTTCAGGGCTACAATGCGGTGGGTTGCATCGTCAAGAATGTTGACATGGATTATCTGAATTTCGTCAACGAAAAGAAGGCGGAGCACAACAAGAAGATTTCCGCGCAAAAAGTGGTCTAAATATAGGGAAATAGCGCTCTTTCTATTGTATTAGCGCCAAAAAGGCGTACAATTAATATATAAGATACAAGAGGAGGTGTGTGCCATGAATAAACGGTTAATTATCATACTGTCGATAGTTGCTGTTGTTATATTGGGGGTTGGTGTGGCTATTAACGAGAACATCAATCAAAGCTCTCCGGATTTAAAACCTGTGATCTACCTGTATCCTCAGGAGGATAACACGGATGTTTCTCTTGTTCTTGACTATAACGGAGCCTTTACGCAGTTAGATCCCGCTTTTAATATCGACAGTGGATGGAGGGTGACAGCCAATACAGACGGAACTCTTACTCTGGGAGATAAGAGTTATGAGTACCTGTACTGGGAGGGAATCCCCAATGTTTCCTATGACTTCTACAGCGGCTTTTGCATTAAGGGCGAGGATACAGAGGCGTTCCTTGATGAGAAGCTGACAAGCCTTGGGCTTAACGATTCCGAGAAGCAGGCATTCATAGAGTACTGGCTTCCTCAGATGAAGGACAACCCCTACAACGTGGTTGCTTTCCAGACCAGGACCTACACGGACAATGCCAAGTTCCTGATGGCTCCTACGCCCGATACTCTCATAAGAGTATTTATGGCCTGGTATCCTTCAGACAGATACATTACCCTCCACGAGCAGCTCCTGGACAGAGCTCCCGAGAGAAACGGCTTTACAGTCGTTGAGTGGGGCGGCAACAAGGTTAAATAATCAAATAGATCAAAAAAGGCCTCGGTCGCAGTGACCGGGGCCTATTATTATGCCTGCATGGCTTTGGGTATTATTCATTCTTTCCAAAGACCTGGTTTCTGAGCTTCATGCCTGTGGGCGTGGTGGCAAGTCCGCCTCCGGCAGTCTCCTTAAGGGATACAGGCAGGGCATCACCCACTTCCCTCATGGAGTCAAGGCACTCATCTGCGGGAATCTTGGGAGCAACCCCCGCAAGGGCCATATCAGCGCTTGAGAAGGCGATCACAAGGCCTGAGACATTTCTTTTGATACAGGGTATCTCCACAAGGCCTGCCACAGGGTCACACACAAGGCCCATCTGGCTGGAAATTGCGATGGCGCAGGCATCTGCGCACTGACTTGGTGTTCCGCCCATGATCTCCACAAGGGCTGCGGCAGCCATGGCAGCGGCAGATCCGCACTCCGCCTGGCATCCGCCCTGGGCACCTGCGATGCTGGCTCTGTTGGCAACCACCATTCCAAAGCCCCCCGAGGTGAACATGGACATTACAAGGTCTTTCTCGTCATAACCCCTGTCCTCATACAGAGAAACAAGGCATCCCGGCAGGATTCCGCAGCTCCCGGCAGTGGGGGCCGCCACGATCTTGCCCATGGAGGCGTTACAGCCGGCAACCGCAAGGGCTCTGGCCATGGCTTTGGCCATAAAACCTCCGGAGAGGGAGTTATCTCTTTTGGCGTACTCGTTCATGAGATAGCCCTCGCCTCCCGTAAGCCCTGACATACTGCGAAGATCCTTGTCCATGCCGGCCTTAACGGAGTCCTGCATGACCTGAAAGTTGATCTCCATCTTCTCGTAAATCTCCTGGGGGCTCTTCTCCAGCTTAAGTGCCTGATCCTCAAGCACCAATTGGCTTATCTTAATGTTCCTGGCCTGAGCGGCGTTAACCAGCTCGGCGATAGATTCGTATTTTAACATGAAAATTCTCCGGTCTCAGATCCTTCTGATGAGGATCGCATTTAGTACATGATCGATCTTGCGGATGTCGTCGATAAGCGAATCCGGCGGCTGGCTGTCAATCTCGATGGTCATGATGGCTTCGCCGCCCTTCTCCTGCCTTGAAAGGTGGAAATTGGAGATGTTGAGGGCTTCATGCTCCCAGTGCATGAGATTGGTGACACCTGCGATAACACCGGGCTTGTCCTCGTGCATTACAAGGATGGTGCTGCTGTCTCCGTTAAACTCCACGTGCATGCCGTTGATCTCATTTACCAGGATGTTGCCTCCGCCTATGCTGGCGCCCTGCATCTCGCCCTGGGTGCCGTCCTCAAGGTAGTAGCGGATACAGGCAGTGTTGGGATGGGCCCCGGGTATATTTTTTCTGGCAAAAGAAAAATCGATACCGCGTCCTCTTGCGATTTCCAGAGCGTCCCTGATCTCCGGGGAATAACTCTTGTAGCCCATGATCCCTGCAAGAAGAGCACGGTCTGTGCCGTGGCCCTTGTAGGTCTGGGCAAAAGAGCCGGATAAGGTGATTTCAACCTTCTTAAGAGGCCGGTCATCTATAAGCTTGTTAACTACGCGTCCCAGCCTGACGGCGCCTGCAGTATGGGAACTGGAGGGACCTATCATGACAGGACCGATTATATCAAATACGTTCATTTACTTTCTCCTGTGATTACTTATAATAATCTTATCATATTTTTGTGGTATACTTAATTATGTATGATTAGCGACTGATGTCCAAATTGTTGGGGAAGAGGACAGACACTATGTCAAATAAAAACAGAGTTAAACTAAAAGGAAGACTTAGGACTTATCTGAGAGTCTTTACATATCTTGGGATTCTGCTGGCGCTGGTAAATGTGGCCGTGTTCACGGTGGACTTTACGGCGGGGCTCATCCTTCTTGCATTCACCGGACTATATTTCATAGCCGTTCTCTACATGAATTTTTACTCCAAGCCCATTATTGTAAATGAGCTTGTAAGCTTTGCTACCGAGTATGGCCAGATCCAGAGGAAGCTCTTGAGAGAGCTGGATCTTCCGCATGCTGTGCTTGATGACAGAGGAAGCGTTATATGGACCAACCTGGCCTTTGAGAAGATCATCCATCAGGAGAAGGGCTTCAGGAAGACCATATTTGCTCTGTTCCCGTCCATCACCATGGACAAGTTCCCGGGTGACAACGAGGAAGTCTCCTACGAGATCGAGCATGAGAATAACTACTACAGCGTCAAGATGAAGAGGATTTCCTTAAGGGAGATGGCTATCAACAGCGATATCATCGATGCCGACGGCTACGAAGGCAGTCTCATTGTGGTTTACCTCTTTGACGAGACGGCCCTTAAGCTGGCCATCCAGGAAGTTGACAACCAGTCACTGGCTGCCGGACTTATTTATCTGGACAACTACGAGGAGGCCCTCGACAGCGTAGAGGAAGTAAGAAGATCTCTTTTGACGGCTCTTATAGACCGAAAGATCAACAAGTACATCGCTTCCTGCAACGGTATTGCCAAGAAGCTTGAGAAGGACAAGTACTTTGTGGTTATGCCCAAGAAGTCCTGCGAGATGCTAAGAGAGCAGAAATTCGACATTCTTGAGGATGTTAAGACAGTCAATATCGGTAACGAGATGGCTGTTACCCTCAGTATCGGTATCGGACTTAACGGTCTGTCCTATGCACAGAACTACGAATTTGCCAGAAATGCCATCGACGTGGCCCTTGGCCGAGGCGGAGATCAGGCGGTTGTTAAGAGCGCAGATTCTATCTCTTATTATGGAGGTAAGAGTCAGCAGATTGAAAAGAGTACCAGGGTTAAGGCAAGAGTTAAGGCCCACGCCCTTCGAGAGATCATTTCTGGTAAGGACAACGTCATCGTCATGGGACACAGGATCGGCGATGTAGACAGCTTTGGTTCATCTGTAGGTATCTACAGGATCGCCAAGACACTGGACAGGAAGTGCCACATTGTTCTTAACGATGTCACAACTTCCATGCAGCCGCTGGTTGACCTGTTCAAGAACAATCCGGAATACGAGGATGATATGATCATCACCAACCAGCAGGCCATTGACATTGCTGGTAATAACACGGTTTTAGTAGTTGTTGATGTTAACAAGCCCAGTATCACGG